>ERZ780137.780-NODE-780-length-23799-cov-3.712770_pt1 | contig 23799 bp, 22 predicted proteins | sample MGYA00511020_ERZ780137 | MGnify/ENA primary metagenome ERZ780137 (study PRJEB29588, sample SAMEA2157917) | human gut metagenome | biome: human gut; feature: human-associated habitat; material: faeces | place: Denmark | collected 2008/2010 ... | reverse complement strand
GCTACCCTCGAAGGTAACCGTATAGCTATGCGTATCCGCCGCACTTACTTGGAGTTCCGCCATGCACGAGAAATTTCCGGCCATTCCGATCAGGGCGATCACACCCTCCGTTTCTGCATAGCTGTTCGCTTTGGCAGGTGCCACGACCGTCAGTGCATTGCCTTCGACCGAAACTTTCCATCCGTCAGGTTTAGTCCAGGTCATCCGTTCGACACCCTTGCTCTCGATCGTAAATGTCTGCTTCTCATCATAGACGAATATGCCGTTCTTTGCGGAAATCGCGATGCTCAACGCACCCTGCATGGGAATTTCGATTTTTCCGCCGTCGGCAAGCGTAAAGACCGCAAAACCGGGGTTCGAGGCCGTATCCACCGACTCGAACATCGAATCGCCATCCTTGCCTTCGGCCTTGACACCCATCTTAGTCCACGTTTTACCGCCGTCGACCGACATTTCCCACTCCTTGGTTTGGGTATCGATGCGCAGCTTCGGAGCCACGGCACTCGCCCCGGGGGCGCCGTCCTCACCCTGCGCCTTGATCTTTTCGCCGTCGACCAATATGAAATCACCATCGAGCGTCCAGTAATAAAGGCCGTCGCCATCTTTTTTCACCGAGACAGCGGGAGCGTCGATTCCGTTTTTTCCGTCGGTGATCGTGGCGGTTTCACCATTGGAGAATGTAATCGTATATCCGTCATTATTTTTGACGACGGAGGTCACGGTTACATTCTTTTGTAATGCATCGACCAGTTTCCGGAGTGCGTCGATATCGGTGTTGGCACTCTTCATGGCCTGCTCCATGGCTTCCATGCGCGAATCGAGGTCATCGACCGCCTTCCACAAATCATCGTCGTCATACGAACAACTCCACGCCGAAACGCCGAGCAGCGCAATCGCCAAAAGGGTAAACAGCTTTTTCATAAGTATTTGTTTTTATGGTATTCAACTAAAGATCAGGAAGAAGACCGGGAATCCCGATCCCCTTCCTGTGTCCTCAGAATCCGGCAGTGAAGAATATCCCGGCCGGGAAATGCGTATAATTCCGGTAGTCGGCAACCATCTTGGGGGTACCCGAACCCAGGTCATAAACCGAAATATCGTTGGTGAGGAACCTCCATCCGTATCCCAGAATCGTATTGTAGTAGTATTCGCCGGTTACAGGATGAACGGCCGGCATGTTGTAGATCATTCCCCAATTGGCGATATTCGACTTTACATCGCCCAGCGTTTCCGTCGTATTCGAGGAGAAAGTATGGCGGTAAATCGTAGAGGAATTGTTGCAGAAATAAATTTCATCGCCCTTGGCCGTGATACCCGGCGTCGCACCCCAGCCGGAGGCGACACCGCCGGCGGTCAGCGTATGTTTTTCCTGCGTATAATCGCCGGCAGCCAACTTGATGATTTGGGCGGGGCTGGCGGAACAGGATATCCACAGGTAACCGGCTTCATCGGATTTGACGACACCGGTCACCGTGCCATCCATCGCGATCGTTTCGGCCACGGCCCCGTTTTCCAAGACCAGGATAGATTTGCCCGCAGGAACGAACACTTTGTTGCCGACGACCGCCATGCGGTTTTTCAATGCACCTTGCGAACCTTCGATGAAGCTGAGCGCTTTCGTATCGAGATCGAGTTTGTATACGCCTGCATTGTCGCGGATATAAGCCGTCCGGCCTATTACGGCCACATGCGACGGCATGGAAAGTCCGGGCAGGTCGCTTTTGCCGAACTTGCCCGTGCGCTTGAGTGTCCTGGCATCGGCCTCGACGAGGATGCCGTCGTTTCCGCCGTTCTGGCTGATGATGTAAGCCTTACCGTCGGCAATGAACATATCCTGCCCCACATTGCCCAACTCGGAACCGTTCATCCGCCAGTAGGCATAGTTGATTAAACGGCCGTTGGCTGTGATATAGATGACCGACCCGTTATCCGACGACATGTTGCCCTCGTTGAGTACGAACGTGCCTTCGGGATCGGAATAATCCACAGCGCAGATGCGTGCGGATGCAAGTTGGGTTTTCCCTTTGCCGTCGATGCCGACGAGCGAAAGGATACCCTCCGTATAGTATGAACCCGCGAACGCCGGGGCCGTCACGGTGACGGTCTTCTTGTCCGGGTCGATCCGCGCCGCCCATCCCTGCGGGATGCTCATCAAGTCGGCGGTCGTTATATCTCCGGTATATGCGAGTATCTTTTCTTCGCCGAAAGCAAACAGGTAGTAGTTGTCCACGTCGGTTCCACCCTTAGGGAGCTGCGCGGGAAATACGAATGCGAAGCCGGCAGCCGAGGCTTTGGGAATGATGATCGTCGTGCCGTCGGTCAGCGTGAAGGTCACCTCATCGTCGCCGTCCGTCACCGATTCGAAGAACGAGTCCCCGTCTTTTCCGTTGCTCCCCGCAGCTTTTACATCGTTGCCTGCGGCATCTTTAATACGCACCCCGTCCACAGTCCAGTAGCCGTCGGCATCGACGGCCATTTGGGGTTTCGAGCCGTCCTTGCCGGCGACAGGGATTTTGTTCCCGTCCGCATCGGTCAGCCAGTTGCCTTTGCCGCCGATCGTCCAGTAGTAAACGCCTTCGAACAGGTCGATACCGACCTCCGGTGCATTCGTGCCGTTTTTAATTTCGACGGTTTTGCCATCGTTGAAGGTAATCGTGTACCCCGTCGCCGTTTCTTCGACAGAGGTGATCGTTTTTTGCTGATTCAGCGCATCGACAAGGGTTTGTAACGTTCCGACCTCTTTGTTGATCCGGGCCAGTTCGGTTTTGATATTCCCGATCTCATTCCACAAGTCATCGTCGTCATACGAGCAGCTCCACGTCGAAACGCCGAGCAGCATTACTGTCAAAAGGGTAAATAGTTTCTTCATTCTGCTTTATTTTGATTGGACAATAAAAAATCAACCGTATCCTTTCGGGATACGGCGCAACAGAAATTCAAAACGGATTTACACCTTCGAAAACATCCAATGCCTTTTTTCGTACCGGAATGCCGGCAACAGGGAAATCGCAGTTTTGATTTTCACCCGTAATCCCGCAGGCAGCAAATCCAATAAAAGCATCGGCAGGTCTTCTGACTTGTTCCGGTTTCACGCCTTCCCAGCCTTACGGCCAGTGGCAAAGATTGTGAAACGTCTTGCGCCCCTCGTCGGGGCAGGAACTCACAGCAACGGGTATTGTCGCAGATTTTCACTGCATTCCCTTTTCATTCCGCATCACGGCCCGGCGGGTGTGATTTGGAAACCTATGCGACGGCAAATATACAAATAAAATTCAATATGGTATTTTCTGGCGCAAAAAAAATCGGTGCATATATTTTAAGGCATGACAGAAAGTGCCCTGTATCTGCCACCCCAGAAGAAACAAAAGCCCCACTGGCTTGACAATCAAACCAGCGGGGCTTTATAAGCGTACCCGGAGCCGCATTTGAATATATTAAATTCTATTAAACCTAAATAGAAGCTAAAATAGATGATTTTGCATTTATTTCATTTATTATCAATAGTATATAAATATCCAATCATTTTACATGAAAAATTTCGATTGAACATTTTTTAGCAGATGTGGGGAAAATGTGGGGAATTTTTCGTATTTTTGCTCTGTCAATCCGGAATCTGGGTACTATGAAAATAACTCTCATCATCAAAAAGAGCGTAAAACGCTATGATACAGAATCGAAGGCAACCATTTACGCACGCCTGCGGGACGGCAGGCCGGTAGATATGGTCGCACCGACCCGACTCACCATCAACCCCAACCTTTGGGACGACAAGGCCGAACAGGTCAAGAGCAAAATCGTTTGCGACGACGAAATGCGCTCCTTTTACAACGATGAAGCCCGAAAACTCAAATCCTACCTCGAAAAAGCCTATCAATCCCGACAGACGGCAGAGCCGCAGAAAGAGTGGCTGAAAGAGGCATTGGAACAATATTACAATCCGCAAAAGTACAATGTCGAAACGGCCACGGAAGAAATGGCCAAACCGACATTGATCGCACTGTTCGACGAGTTTCTCGAAAAGCACCGTCTTTCCGATGTCCGCAAAAAGAATTACCGGGTCATCAAACGAGGATTACAGCGGTATGAACTTTATGTCCGGACAACCAAGAGGAGGCAAAAAGCATTCGTATTGGACATCGACACGGTAACGGCCGACACCCTGCGGGACATCTGGGATTTTCTGGAAAATGAATACCGCTACTGCGCTCTTTACCCGGAAATCTACGAAGCTATACCCGAAGCTCGCACGCCACAACCAAGAGGGAAGAATACGTTATTGGATTGCTTCTCGCGCATCCGGACTTTCTTCTACTGGTGCAACAGCAACAAAAAGACCCGTAACCGGCCGTTCGACGATTTCCCGTTGGAGGAATGCACATACGGAACGCCTTATTATATCACGGTCGAAGAGTTGCACAAGATTTACGGCACGAACCTGATGCGGCATCCGCAACTGGCCGTTCAGCGCGACATCTTCGTTTTTCAATGTCTGATCGGCTGCCGGGTGGGCGATCTGCTGAAAATGACGAGATCGAATCTGATCGACGGAGCCATCGAGTACATACCGCGCAAGACCAAGGAAGGGCGGCCGCTGACCGTGCGGGTTCCGCTGAATCAGACAGCCAAAGAGATCGCAGCCCGTTACAAAAGTCTGGACGGCGACAAACTGCTGCCATTCATCTCCGAGCAGAAATACAATATGGCGATCAAGCGGATTTTTAAAGCCACCGGATTGAAACGGTTGGTTACGGTCATAAACCCCACCACCCGCGAAGAAGAAAAGAGGGTACTTTACGAGATCGCCTCGTCGCATTTGGCCCGACGTACTTTTGTAGGGAACCTGTACAAGCAGGTGAAAGACCCTAATTTAGTCGGAGCTTTAAGCGGGCATAAGGAAGGCAGCAAGGCTTTCGCGCGTTATCGCACCATTGACGATGAAATGAAAAAAGAATTAGTAAATTTGTTATCGTAAAGGAGATAATTGCGTCCGCAGCGCGGTCGGAATGCAACGAACATTACCCCGCAATCATAAATCACATCAAACAGTGATTTTATTTGACTTATCCATAAATTGCGCTATATTTGCATTAAAATCACATCAAATTGGGATTTATGAACAAAGTCGGTAATGCAATAAAAGAGCGCCGCAAGATATTGAAAATAACGCAACGGACACTTGCGGAATTGGCCGGCGTGGGTATCAATACGCTCACAAAAATTGAGCGAGGAGAAGGGAACCCCACGATCGAAGTTCTTGAAAAAATACTCGATACACTGGGGCTGGAACTACAAATCGGGATTAAACAGCGGAATGAATTATGAGACAAGGAGCAGTATACATGAACGGCAAGTTAGCCGGCATATTGGCAGAAATATCGCCGACTGAATATGTTTTCAAATACGATGATACATACTATGCAGATGATATGCAGCCAGCCGTCAGTCTGACATTACCCAAAACACAACAGGAGTATAGATCAACCTATCTGTTCCCCTTTTTCAGCAACATGCTTTCCGAGGGACGCAACCGCATCGTTCAATCCCGCATGCTGCATATCGATGAAAACGACCATTTCGGCATTCTGCTGGCAACAGCGCAAACGGATGTTGCCGGAGCGGTAACCGTAAAACCCTTATAATAATGAGCCCGATTACGATTTGCCCGTCCACATTGGCCGAAGGATATGACAGCTACTCTCCGATTGCGATAAAACATCTGTTCGACGGCCGGCAAGTGTCTCCATTTTTGGATTATACACCCATTGATGACGACAACAATTCCACAGACCAAGAAGAGTTTCTGCACAATCAGGAGCGAATCTCACTGTCGGGGGTACAACCCAAATATTCGATGATCGTTCGCAACGGCAAATTGGTATTAACTCAAAAAGGCGAACAAGGCCACTATATCCTCAAACCGAAATTAAGCGATTTCCGCAACCGGATATATAGTTCTGCGAATGAAAATCTGACCATGCAAATCGCGTCACAGGTATTCGGAATCGAAACTGCCGCAAACGGACTTTGCTTTTTCAAAGGAGGAGAACCGGCTTATATCACCAGACGGTTCGATGTCAAACCCGATGGCACAAAGCGCAGAAAAGAAGATTTCGCATCGCTCGCCGGACTGACTACGCAAAACGGTGGAAAGAATTACAAATATGAGTACCTGACATACGAAGAATGTGGAGAGTTGATTCGACGATACCTGCCCGCATGGAAAGTAGAAACCCTGAAATTTTTCGATCTCATCATATTCAATTTTCTGATTTGCAACGGCGACGCCCATCTGAAAAATTTCTCGGTACTCGAAACCGAATCAGGCGATTTCCGTCTGTCTCCGGCATACGACCTGATAAATACCAAACTGCATGTCGACGACCGGATATTCGCCCTCGACAAAGGGTTGCTGAAAGACAACACCGCCGAATATATGCCTTATGGAATGACCAATGGTACAACTTTCCGGGAATTCGGCAAAAGATTAGGACTGCCAGACAAAACTGTCCGACGGGAACTCGACAAATTCTGCACCTCTTATCCGCTTTTAGATACGCTGATCGCCAACTCCTATTTATCCAACGAGCTAAAAGAGAATTACCGGAATATGTATCTCGGACGGCGGGATTCTTACCTGAAAATCGGATTATAACACATTACGACTTATGGGCCAGCAGGAATACGAGGCTTTCAAAGCGAAGTTGCGGGAATGGATGAACACTCACCCCGACGAATATGCCGCATTCGAAGAGGCGATGAACGCCCGTGACTATGCAGGGTGCCAATCGGTCATATTCCAAGCCATGTCCCTCATCCCCCGGTATCGGCGCCTCATGTCCGCCAAAGCCAACGAAGGACTATTCGAGCATGTCGATGAGATCGAACAGGCGGCCCGACAACACGACCTTGCCGGCAAGATCATCCGGGAGTGCGAACAGCCCGGCAAGGATTCCACACTCCCGGCAATGCTTTGCTGGCTCTACTTCGGCAAGAGTTTCGAACGAATGGTGGAGCGTTGCGAAGAACTGCGGCGTTCGCCCGATTTGGGATTCTTACAGAAGATGACCATGAGTGCCACAATCAAACTGCTGATCTCCCGCTCCATCAAATTAGAACTGCGCACCAAGCAGGACTGGGATGCCCACCGCGAAGCGATGCGGCTGGCCGAAAGCGACCGGGTGCTGGAATGGGCTGCGGGCACTCTTCCGGCCGAAGACTCCGACGAAAAGAGAAAACCCGGTCGGCCGAGTACGACCAAATCGTTGGTGGAAATGTTTTCTCCGGCCGTCGCACATCCCGACGAGTTACGGCAAAAGATCGGCGAATACCTCACAAAGAAACACACCCAGACCGACATCGCACGCCTGAAGATCGCACTCGATGAATTGCGCTATCTGGTAGTTCCAATCAACATCAAGCCGTTCCGCGATGCCCTGCAAGCGGAATACGGCTCTGACATCCGCATCGTCCACGAGCGGGGCATACAGGAAGCATACAGCCGCCTGACGGAACCGTTGCTTATCGGATCGACCGTCAGCAGGCGGAGCGGCGAAGCCCTCGTCATCCGGGAAATAAAAGATTTTCTATCGCAATAAGGCTCGTTAAATTCGTCTTAACACACCGCGAATTAAACGCTTAAATATCGCTCAATCATAACATTATATTTGCGCCGTCGCTCGGATTTCCGGGCGGCGGCGTTGCTTTCCCAACCGCCGGAAGGCTGCGCCTCACAATAAGCGGAAAGCAATGTATGAAAGATTTGTTATCCATCCTCCGGGATGCTCCGGGCAGCATCCGGCTGGAGGTAAGCGGCGAGGATCTGTTGGCTTTTTCCAACAGCCTTATCGACCGCGCCAAAGAAGAGCTGGCAGCACAGGTCGCCGAAGCCCGCAGGGAACGTTACCTGACCAAAGAACAGGTCAAAGAGCTATGCGGCGTTTGCGATGCAACGCTCTGGCATTGGAATCGCAAAGGGTATCTGAAAGCCGTTAAGATCGGGAACAAGGTTCGTTACCGCGCTTCGGACATTCAACGGATTCTCGGCGAGCGCGATGGCAAATAAGGCATCAGACAGCGTTGCAGTCCCCGGCAAGCAGTCCCGGAACGAGTGCATCGAGGAGTTCCTGCGGGAGCATTACGCCTTTCGCTACAACACGGTCAAAAGCCGTGCGGAGTTCCGCAGCAGCGACGGCGAGTTCCTCCCCGTGACCAAATACCGGCTCAACTCCTTTCGGCGGGAGCTTGATCGCACCATCGGCATCTCCACCTCGGCGGAGAACCTGCGCAGCATGCTCGAAAGCGACTTCTCCGAACGTGTGAATCCCGTGCAAGAGTATTTCCGGAAACTGCTACCGACCGCAGGGACGCAGGCAATCGACGAACTGGCCGCGACCGTCACCGTGCGCAACACCCGGCATTGGTCGGAGTACCTGACCAAATGGCTCGTCGGCGTGGTCGCCAATGCGATGAATGATGTCGGATGTCAGAACCATGTCTGTCTGGTACTGACCGGCGAGCAGGGAAAGTTCAAGACCACATGGCTCGACAACCTCTGTCCCCGTACCCTTGCAAGTTATCTTTTCACCGGGAAAATCGACCCGCAGAACAAGGATGTACTGACGCTGGTCGCCGAATACCTCTTCATCAACATCGACGACCAGCTGAAGGCGCTCAACAAACGGGATGAAAACGAGCTGAAGAACCTTATCACGACTCCTTCGGTCAAATACCGGCGGCCCTACGACGTCTACATCGAAGAGTATCCCCACTTGGCGAGCTTCATGGCCTCGGTGAACGGGAACGACTTTCTGACCGACCCGACCGGCTCGCGACGCTTCCTGCCCTTCGAGGTGTTATCCATCGACATCGACCGGGCGATATGGGTCAATATGGATCAGGTATATGCCGAAGCCCGGACGCTCCTGAACAACGGATTCCGCTACTGGTTCGGCGACGCCGAAATCGAAGAATTACACCGGGGAAACGCTGCATTCCATGTCCAGACCATCGAATACGAAATGCTGCTGAAAGGGTTCGAGAAGCCTCCGGAACACGCCATCGCAGATTGCTTTATGACCACCGTTGAGATTCTGAACTACCTACGCAGCTATTCGTCGCTGAATCTCTCCGAGAAACGCATGGGCGAAGCCTTGCGCAAGGCCGGGTTCGAGCGACGTTCGAAGCGCATCGGCGGAAACCCCGTCTACGGCTGGATTATTAAGAAGATCGCACCCAATCCTTTCGTCTCTTACGAATTGTAGTTACTACGCTACTACACATAGCGGCAAGACATTGAAAAAGAACAGGCTGTCGTGTAGTAGGATGCAAAAAATACACCTTACTACATCTTACGACACTACTACATCAATTACTACGGTAGTAAGGTGACATAAACTTGATTACTACACATAGAAGACTGCATATCAAGCCATTGCAAACGTGTAGTAAGTAGTAAGGTAAAATCGGCAAACTTCAAACAACAAAAAATGATGAACGATCTGAAAAATATCAGCATCCGCGATTTCCTCGCCCGTTGGGGTATTCTTCCCAAATATGAACACAACGGCTACGGCATGTATCTTTCGCCTTTACGGGACGAGCGCACACCGAGTTTCAAGGTAGACTATGTGCAAAATCTCTGGTACGACTTCGGACTGGGAGAAGGCGGCACATTGCTCACCCTCGTAATGCGGTTAGAGCGGTGCGACAGCCGCGAAGCCGTCCGACGGCTGCAAAACGGTGAAAAAGGGAACGCCGGAGTTGCTTCTCTTTCATTGGGTATTTACAAGCGTCCGGCCATCGAGAGGTTCTCGCCGGTCGTGCGCCCCGCCACTGTCCCTACGCTCCGGATTCTCTCCGATGCTCCGCTCCGCCATCCGGCATTGGTTGGTTATCTCGCTTCGCGCGGCATCGTCCCTTCTGTTGCCGCGGCATTCTGCCGCGAAGTCCGCTACGAGGTACAGGGACACGCCTTTTTCGCCGTCGGCTTCCGCAACGATGCCGGAGGGTGGGAGCTGCGTTCCGCACGGTTCAAAGGCGGCTCCTCGCCCAAACACATCACCACCTTCGATAACCGTTCCGATACGGTAATCGCTTTCGAGGGATTTATGGATTTCCTCGCTTATCTCTCGCTGAAACATCCCGAACGGCTGCGCATCAACGCCGCGGTTCTGAATTCGGTCGTCAACCTGCCCAAAGCCGTACCGTTTCTTGGCCGTCATCAGATGATCCACGCCTTCTTCGACAACGACGAGGCAGGACGCAAGGCAACTGCCGATCTAATCCGTCTTTGTCCCCGCAACGAGGTCATCGACCAAAGGCATTTTTACAGCGGGCACAAGGACGTAAACGACTATCTGATCGCCCGTATAAAAGCCCTTGCACAAAAGCCGGCGACACCGAAAACCGTATCCGAAACAAAGGCTGCTCCGTCTGTTCGGAATGATCTGCAACCCTCGCAAGCAAAAACAGCAGTGACAGGGTCGCAGCACCGGAAAGGGGTAAAGATTTAAGGAAGGCAAGGTTGTGTTTTCGTAGACGAAAACTCCGCCTTGCCCGCTGGCCGGCGTAAAATCCCGCTGGTCTGAATAATAGATGTAGCATCAACTATCTATCGAAATTACCGATCATGGAAACACCGAAGAAAACATATAGCAAACAGGGCGGGCGCCCGAAAGTCGGTATCGGCCGCATCCGCAAATACGTCGTCAGCACGCGGCTCAGTCCCGAACGGAAACTCCGCTTTTCAGCCCTTTGCCGCGAGGCCGGGCAACCGCCTGCCGAAGTGCTGCGCCAGTTGATCGACCGCGGAACGGTAAGGGCCCGGATCACCCGCGAACAGCTGGATTTCATGACCCAGCTCAAGGGCATCGCCCGCAACCTGAACCAACTGACCCGGCTGGCCAATGCCAAAGGTCTGGCGGCTGTCAGAGTCCGGCATGCGGCGATCGTCACGGCCATCGAAAAACTCCTGAAACAGATAGGCGATGGTCGGTAAGGTCATATCCACTTCGTCCTTTTCAGGGACGGTAGGCTATGTGATGAAAGAGGAGTCCCGGATATTGGAAGCCGAGGGCGTCATGCCTCCGGAAGTAAAGGACATGGTGCAGGACTTCAAAGACCAGACCATGCTCAACCCTCGACTGAAAAACACAGTCGGGCATATCTCCTTGTCTTTCTCACCCAAAGACACCCCGCGGATGACCGATGCCCTGATGACGCAGATCGCGAAGGAGTATATGCAGAAGATGGGCATCACCGATACGCAGTATCTATTAGTACGCCATCTCGACCAGCCCCATCCGCACTGCCATCTGGTCTACAACCGGGTCGGGAACAACGGACAGACCATTTCGGACAAGAACATCAAGATCCGCAACGCCAAGGTCTGCCGGGAGCTGAACGAGAAACACGGATTATATCTCGCGCCGGGAAAGGACGATGTGCGGCGGGAACGGCTGCGCGAACCCGACAAGACCAGATACGAAATCTATGATGCCATCAAAGGCAATCTTCCCAAGTGCAAAAACTGGAACGAGCTGGAAGGTAAATTAAAAGAACAGAGCATCAGCGTGCGATACAAGTATTGTGGTTCGACCGACCGCAAACAAGGGGTTTTGTTCTCGAAAAACGGCTTCGAGTTCTCCGGATCGAAGATCGACAGGGTATTCAGTTTTACGAAGCTCGACCGCCATTTTACCCATATACAGCAGCAGGCACAACACCGGGCAATGCTCTTCGGAAATCTCACGACTGCGGCAGGCAGTTACCGTTCGGCATTTGCGGGGTTGTTCGGTGGCAGAGGCGGCGGCAGTACCCGCGAAGAGCCGCCATCGGTCAATCTCGGAAAAATTGGAAGCATACCTCTGCCGCCGGCCGATTCGCCTGTCGGAGTGTCCGCCGAGCAGTTGCAGCGCAAGCCGGGAGAAAGTCCCGAAGAGCATATCGCACGAATCACGGCACTGCTCGATGCCGCGGCCGAAGCAATGGCCATAGCCGCGATGGAGCTCCGCCGCAGGCTGCGCGAACAGAAGAACAAGCCCCAAGTTAAACTCAAGTAAAACTTTAACTTCAAAATACGAAATGGCAATGAAAGAGAATAATCAGATCGACCTCTCGATCGAGATGTACGAAGACCTCAAGGAAACGCTTGTCAAAGCCATCAAAAACGCCAAAGCCGGAAAACAGGGAGACACACGTTTAGACGATACGCAAATCGAGCGGATCAAGCGACTGATAGAGGCCGCAGAACGCTCGCAGGGCCAAGTTGCACAGCTGCTCGAACAACTGCAACGGCATACGGCCTTGCCCGGCGTGCAAAGCCAGCGGGAACAGGCGATCACTGACCAATACAACAGTCTGCTGAAGCAACTGGTGGGCAGGCTGGAGGTGATCGACAAGGAGAACCGGCAAACGTATGCGATGGTGGAACAGATGAAACAAACTGTCGAAGAATCGGCAAAGCCCGAAAACCTGCCCGTGCAGGAACTCCGGCATACCTATACGCTCGATCTTAAATCCTCGAAAACATTTCTGACGATGTTCGTCATGCTGGGTGGTATTTTCCTGCAAGGCGCATTCATCTACCGAATCTCGGAGAATAATAGGCTGTTGGTCGAAAATGACCTGAAATACCGCTATGTGAAGATGCGCGGGAAAATCGGCGAAAAGGAGCTGACGGAGTTGGAAACGGTATTTCGGGACGAACAACACACGGCCATCCGAGATACCGTCCGGAATCAGGTCGAACGGTATGAAACGAGGGTGAGAATCCGGGCCGAGCAGCTGGAGCAGGCGACCGTTAAAGAGCGCAAAGCGCAAAAACTGCTCGACGATGTGAAGAAAATAAGAGGAAAATAATACACGACTCCAGCCCCTCTGCACACATCCAAAAACACAACCGTATCAGAATCAGAAATGTTTAACTTTAAAGACAAGTATCTCCACATGAGCGATGAAGAATGCGAATCCGGCAATCGCCGTAACTACATATCCCAATAGGTTCGGAGCAGTATTGGCGAGCTTACGATTCAGACACCTCGTGATCGGGACGGAAGTTTTGATCCGCAGATCGTGCAGAAACGGGAACGGATTTTGGCCGACAGCCTTGCCGATCGTATTATCGGAATGTACGCCATTTGAGGGATATCATTGTCAATGTCAAATCCATAAAGTTGCGAAAGATAAAGATAATGAACAATACTTGTGACAAACAGGGAATCAATAGCACTCGCCATTTGATTCAACGACCAATTTATATGAATATGGCAAAAAGCGAAAAAATAGCATTACATTTACGGAACAATTTCAGAATTTTGGATGACCCCATAATCGTCCCGAAAATAAGTTTTGCACGTTTACTTTACGCTCTTTAAAATCACATTTTATCTATTTTTACGATTATGAAACAGAATTTATCGAAATATAAAACGATCGCCATACACATGCTCGTATGGAGCCTTATCCTGTGCATGCCGCTTTTTGTCGTAGGTTTGACCGGAATATCCATTACGGAGGAGGGCTGGACCCGTTATCTGGCGTTTCCGCTATCCATAATAATCGTTTTCTACACGAACTATTCATTCCTGATTGATCGTTTCCTGCTGCGCAAAAGGTCGTGGATGTTCATTCTCTGCAATTTAGTGGTCATTGCATGCGTCATGACCGTAATACATCTGTTATTGAAGGCTTCGCTTATTCCGCAAGCCATGTCCCCGGTACAAGAACACAGAGAAACTTATCCCGTTCCGTTTCTTATCGGAAACGTTGTCATATATGTTTTGGCCGTAGGTATCGGAACAACAGTCCGGATGACGAAAAGATGGTATAAAACCGAAACCGCACGTAAGGATTTGGAACATGCGAGAACCGTTGCCGAACTGGAACAGTTGAAAAATCAACTCAATCCCCATTTCCTGTTCAATACATTAAACAACATCTATTCGTTCATTCGTTCGGATACGGCTCAGGCCCAACGGATGCTGGATGATTTGTGCAGATTGTTACGCTATGTCCTCTATGATTGCAACCGCCCGACTGTTCCATTGTCTGAAGAAATAGATTTTCTGCGCAATTACATCGAATTGATGCGCATAAGATTACCGCAAAGCGTTCGTTTGTCGGTATCGTTGCCGACTGATACGCGGCAAACATTCGTGGCTCCGATGCTTTTCACTTCGCTTGTCGAGAATGCATTCAAGCACGGGGTGCGAAACGACCGTCCCTCGTTCGTATCGATCGACATACGAATGGAAGGGCACATGTTGACCGGAGAGATAAAAAACAGCAATTATCCGAAAACGTCGTCCGATAGCAGATCGGGGGTCGGATTGGATAATTTGCGCAAGCGGTTGGATTTGCTTTATGCCGACCGTTATTGCTTCGAATGCGGTGTCCGAGATTCGGTCTATCATGTTGTTCTCAAAGTCGATTTGGGCGAATCGACGTTAAGAACAACATGATAGGATAATAATCGAAAAAGAACAGACGTTATAATAAAAAAAAATAGAAACGGATGCGTTGCGTTGTCATAGATGATGAGAAACCGGGATTGGATCTGATATGTTCCTATATCGAGGAAGTCCCTTTCCTCGAATTGTCGGGGGCGTTTTCCTCGCACACCGAGGCATTGGAATTTCTGATGAAACATTCGGTCGATCTGATATTCTCCGACATCGAACTGAATGCGAGCATGAACGGAATGCAACTTTTCGCCTGTTTGCCCGAACGTCCATTGATCATATTCATTACGGCGCATTCCCGATATGCAATCGACAGCTATTCGCTCGACGCCGTAGACTACCTGTTGAAACCCGTATCGCTGGAGCGATTCATCCGAGCTGCCAACAAGGCTTATGCGCAACGGATGAAATATCGTGCTATCTCCGACATGCCCGAGCACGAAACGAAAAAAGAGAATGCCGTATCGGAATACCTGTTCGTTAAAACCGAAAACAAACTGTTGAAAATCGTATTGAAAGAGATACTTTTCATCGAAGCATACGGCGACTACGTAAAGATACACTTGACAGACGGGCGCATCGTGTTGTCCTTACAACGATTATCCGCCTTCGAGTCGAAACTGTCCGACGATTTCGTCCGGGTGCATCGCTCCTATATCGTCGCCATAGACAAAATAGACGTAATCGAACGAAGGCGAATCCGAATCGGGAAAGCGATGATTACCATCAGCGAAAGTTATCAAGAAGAGTTCTTCAACCGGGTGGAACCCTAATCGAATTTCGGACGCAGGAACCAAGCCTCCTTGAAAGAGAATCCGAGCGACAGTTTGAAATAATTTTCCCGAACGGAGTTACGGCTCTCTATCGGAAATGCGTTGCGACCGTATTCCAAACCGAAATAAATCGAATTCGTATTTCTTATCGGGAAATTCATACCGTATGTAAAAGCATAATTCCACCCCGAACGTCCGCTTACTTTCATATAGGAGTCGTTAATGGCGACACCGGCCTGATAAGTTACCGTCCGCATATATTTGCGGGCATCGTATAAATTGGGAGTATAGTTGAATCCGAAAACGAGTTTGTTCATGTTTTTGTATCGAACAATCGTCGATCCGGATTCGATACCGGACCACCCCTGAAACAGATAGTCGGCTCCGATAGTCATCCTCCTCGATACGAACGAAATTCCCGTTCCATAAAAATGCGGAAGTGTCTGTCTTGTCGTCGTCAAAACCTTGTCCCGTATCACGTAGCCGTCCGAATCCGCCGTAACCGACGTGTTGTGAAACGATAACTCGGTCCGATATCCGGCGACCGCACCCACGGTCAGCCTCCATCGTTCATTGATTTTTCCGTAATATTGCAGTCCGAAGTCGAAATAAGGTCGGCCGCTGCTGCTCGACTCGCGTTCGGTCGTCCAATAAGGCGAGCTTTCGGAATGCGTGGTACTACCCCAAATGACCGAGCCGGTCATACCGAGCGACAAATTACGGGTCAACGATATTCCCATCGAAATATAGACTTTCGACAGGCCTCCGCTTCCCGTAAAACGATTCTCTATGCGTTCATTGCTCCCCTCTACCTGCGTATAAGTGTGAAATTCGTAGCCGACACTCGATACGGGAGCGACTCCGGCACTCACGACCCAATATTTCGATGGTCGGAATCCGATCGCCAGCCTATCGAAGTTACCGGTTCCGACCAACTCTTTTCGGCCTTGTCCCGTATACCAAGCCGACTTTCCGGATACGGCCACATCGAAAACGAACGTTTTGGACCAGATCGTAACCAGCGAGGCCGGATTCGCCGTATTGATCGTATTTTCCTTTGCATAGCCGATACCCAATCCGGCCATACCGGAGTTTTCGCCGTGGTTGCCCGAATCGACCTCTCCGATACCGAAGAGCGTATAAGGCGAAAGGGTCGATTGCGCGAGTGCCGTTCCCACCGGACACATTAGAATCAGTATGATTGCAAAGATTTTACTTTTCATTGTATATGGCGTATTTAAGGCGTAACTCGATATTTTTTTCGTGACGTGTTTGATCTCCTACGACCAGTTCATCCAAAGTATACCCGAAATTCGGATCGATCATTTGCAGAAATCGTTTGTTTACGCCGATTTTGCCCAACTGATCGTTGACGAAATCCGTTATATCGTATGTATAAAATGTCCTTTCGGGAAATTGCTCGTCGTAAGTCAATGATCCCGACTGCAAGTTCTCTCCGCTGTCATCTACGATGGCTCCTCCGGTAGAGATGTTATTTTCGTCCGATTCGAAAAGATTCAATGTCGGTGGCAAAGAAGAATAATTCTGCTTGTTATAACTTCCTGCCAACGGATATACTACCAACTCGGCGGAAACCGCAGTGCAATAGTTTCCTAATCCGCGTAAATTGTTCAGATGGGGGAATCCGATTTTAGTATATATGCCCGTCAACCCCTGCGCGAACGCGATATGGTCGCTATATCTGCTGTGGATTTCCTCGTTTCGCGAACCGATGCCGTCCAATGGTGTTCCCGTGCGATCAATTTCGAGGTGCGTGAACATCAACGATGTGTCGATTTTGAAATCGGCTACATGTTCTTCGGCCTCGGTATACCCGATGATACGATAATATAATTTTAGCAGACAGGTCGTATCGCTTGCCTTGAAACCCATAATCGCTCCGCTTTCCGGATCGGCATCGAGCAATATTCCCTTGAAATATTTGCGGAAATTCTCGTCGTCGGTCATCGTGTCGTCCTTATCGACCAACAATTTCAGAAATTCTTCACCGAGGCGATCGGGCAAACGGATCTCCACTTCTTTTCCACGCAAAGGACGAGGACGATAGGAATATTCGACGAGCGGTGCGGATTCATGGGCAAAACCGGAATGGGCATACAGCTCCCCATCATCGTTCAGTTCCACCTGTTCTGCCAAGCGATACAGCCTGAAAGTCGTCATCTGCAACGTATCGCCGCAAAACATACTGTCCGGCAACATATAGAGTGTCAATGAATCGAATCGAATATCCTCTTTATATTCCACTCCGGAATGTATACCGGTAAAATTCGATGTCACATGAAAAGTCATATAGGTAGATGCCGTGGTCGTTCCCCAAAACGACGATTGCCGCGCTCCGGCAAACACACGACCTCCACCGGAAGTCGGAATAGAGTCGAGTCGCACGCTGGAGATATCCACCGTACATGTATCAATCATCAATACGCGCGTATGCACTTTCACCCATTCTCCGCCAATTTCCGTCTGTCCGTCCGTGCATCGCAAAAATATAGTGACGGCAAAAAGCAGAATAGCTATCGTCAATCGTTTATATCGCATTCCAATTCGTTTTTCAGATTTCGAAATAAATGAATGGATAAACATCTTACAAGCGAAACCGACGATTCGGGCGACCGGACGGATGACTCCCTGTTTTCACTCGGCAAATCGGTCTTTTTCATTTCAGCGATTATATTTCGCATTCCGCCGACCGAAATGCGGGATTCGTTGATTCTGTTTGCATCATACGGCACGCTTCGATAGTTTTGCTTTCGAATAAAAAATAAGCATATGAAAAAAACGATTGAACGTGTATTGTTTTCGTTATTCTTATCGGGAACATTGTTATTCTCCGGATGCTCGACGGACGACGAAGAGGACGAGCTGGTCGGAAACTGGAAAAAAATCTCGGACTTCGAGGGCGTCGCTCGATGCTCGGCCGTCGCATTTACCGTAAACGGCACGGCATATATAGCGACCGGGGGGTATGGAGGATACAAATATCGGCTCGATGACTTATGGGCCTACAACGAAGCAAACGGGACTTGGACTCAAAAAGCCTCCATGCCGGCTACGGCTCGAACCTATGCGGTAGGATTCGGTACGGATCGGGCCGGTTATGTAGGATTGGGCTATGACGGGGACAATTATCTGCGCGATTTCTGGAAATACGACCCGGCGAATAACGAATGGAGCAAAGCGTCCGACTTCGGCGGTTCCGCACGCCGCGCGGCCGTCGCATTCAGTGTCGGCGGCGTAGGATACGTCGGTTGCGGTTATGACGGGAACCATTTGAAAGATTTCTGGAAATACGATGAAACGGCCGACAGCTGGGTACAAGTGACGAGCATCGGCGGGTCGAAACGAGTAGGTGCTTCAGCATTCGTCATCGACGATACGGCCTATGTGGTCGGAGGCTACAACAATTCGACCGACGTCAACGATTTTTGGGCATACGACGCTGCGACGGACACATGGACTGAAAAGCGGAAGATCGCCGACGTAAGCGATAATGATGATTTCGACGACGAGTACACTTCGATTACACGTTCGTTCGGTGTCGCATTCACCATGTTCGGGCACGGATTCCTGACCTGCGGCGAACGCAGCGGTTCGGCTGTGAGCACCACATGGGAATACGACCCGCAGAACGACCTCTGGACGGAGCGCACGGAATTCGAAGCGGGAGGCCGCAGCGAAGCGGTCGCTTTCTCGCTCAACGACAGAGGCTATGTGCTGACCGGAAAGAGCGCTACTTATCAATACGACGACATGTGGGAATTTTTCCCGCGCGACGAACATGACGAATATGATTGATTACAAGCGAACCTCGGTCGTTTCCCTGATGATCATCGTCTGTATGGTCGCGGTATATATCTGGCTTTTGCATTCGCAGCGAGGATTTCGGACCGAGATCTATGCCGTTGAATCCGGATGGGGATACGACATCCGTTATGACGGACACAGAATTATTCGACAACCGTTCATGCCGGCTGTTCCGGGAAGAAAACCCTTTCCGAGCAAGGCTATGGCGCGAACCGCCGCGGAAATGGTCTGCCGAAAAATAGAATGTGGAGCATCACCCACAATAACGTTGACGGAAATAGACAGTTTATTGCAAATAGAAAACCGATAGCATTTCATGAAACGGGAGGCCTTTTGCCGTGCACCCCAAAAGTTTTGTATCTAACTTTTGGGGTGCAATACACTGAAACAGTTAAAGTACGAACTTGCCGTCCTCGACCGCAAAATACAGCTGGAGCTTGCGCCGCCCACTCCCGAAGTCGCCGAAAAAGAGAACGAGGGGCAAGAGGTAAGGCCGGAAGCGGAAGATATGCGGAACAGTCAGACACAATATCCCGTAGATACACCGCGCGGATACATAGTCCGGCGAATGAACATAGTCCCACAGGCAATTTCATTGCCGACCATGTCATAATCGGGCATATGAGTTATCAGTTTAAAGATGAAAACCTGCCAAAAGGAATAAAACTATAATCTAATCATAAAAGGAGGGTGTCTGTAAGACATAGCTGTTTATGCCGAAAATATGAGATTGGCGTGTAATGCCGGATATTTTACACATCCATGGCTGTGGGGTTGGGGCTTTCCCGGCTATTATCTGGAAAACTTGCGGACAAGGGTAATCTAAAGATACTTATTACAAGTGGATTGACTATGGTTGTAATAAGTTTTCTCCTTTTGTCCTCTATAAAAAGTATTGCAATCCATCATCCAACTGCATCCATTCCCGTCTATCTTATCACAGCGTTGTTACAGGGGATTGCATACGGCATCCTCCATCCTGCATTTAACTTGTTGTTTGTTCGTATGGTATCTGAAAAACAACGGGGAGCGGCCACTTCTATATATCAGACGAGTTGGGATTTGGGCATTGGTATCGGAATCTTTGCAGGAACTGCTGTTTCTGGATGGTCTGGTGATTTGTCTATCGCATATTTTTACAGAGCCTTATTGGCAGGTGTTTCCATCCTTATTTTTAGGTTGAGAAATGAAGAGATGCCACAGAAATAGTTTTTAACTATATATTGATTCAGACAAATAGGGGAAATGTCATATATGGACAAATAGGCGTTTAATACAAACATACGCTTATCCATAATATATACCGAACTTTGCATATTGACTTTTAGAAACATACAGAAGAAGATGAACAAATTTATAAGTATGCTATTTTTACTGCTGATATCCGAATGTGCCATGGCTCAAAAAAACATTGTGCTGCAAGGACGAATATCAGACAAGAATAACGGTGAGCCATTGTCCGGTGCTGTCGTTTATTGTAAGGAATTTCCTACTAAAGGGACATCGACAAATCAGGATGGGTATTATTCGATACAGTTACAAGAGGGGACACAGACAATTGTTTGTTCCTATGTCGGTTACATTACTTATGAAAAGTCTTTGAAGTTATATAAAAACCAGTCGCTTGATATTCAGCTATCAGAAGATCCCCATATATTGAACGAGGTGATTGTCAGTTCTTTTTCGCCGCAAGGCAGGGTCTCGGAAACGCAGATAGGCGTGCAAAAAATAGATGTGGCCGAGATGGCGAAGACACCCGTACTGTTCGGTGAGCGGGATATCATCAAGTCCATCCAGTTGTTGCCCGGCGTGAAGTCCGAAGGCGACGGATCCAGCGGTTATCAAGTACGTGGCGGTACCTCGTCGCAGAACCTTATTCTGCTTGACGGAGCCACAGTTTACAATGCGGGCCACTTGATGGGCATCTTCTCTACATTCAACGATGATGCACTTACCAATGCCTCGCTTTATAAAGGACAGATACCCGCACAGTTTGGCGGAGGCACTTCGTCGGTGTTTGACATCAGCACAAAGACGGGATCGATGGATGCCTACCACGTTAATGGCAGTATAGGACTGCTCTCGGCAAAGTTGAATGTGGAAGGCCCCATCGTCAAGGACAAACTGTCGTTCTTTGCCGCCGCACGCAGGTCATACATAGATTTGTTGCTGAAAGGCAGTAAGGATTTCAAAGACAACGTGATGAACTTTTACGACCTGAATGCCAAATTAAACTGGCGTATAGGTGATGGCGACATGCTGTCGCTATCATTCTTCAAGGGAAAGGACAACATGGGCATGGACGACCTGATGGATATGGACTGGGGCAATACGTCGGTTGCCTTACGTTGGTTCCACCGCTTCAAAGACAGTTTTCATTCCAATACATCGCTTTCGTGGTCGAACTATGGCAGCGACATCGGCATGGAGGTTCTGAATACCAGCCACGAGATGAACGGCTATATCCGCCAACTTACATTCAAAGAATCACTCACATGGTCGCCCACCGATAGGCATACTGTCGATATCGGACTGCAATCGGCTCTGGTTTCGCTGAAATCGGCGGAATGGCAGATCGGCAACCTGCACGAAAAGGAGAAGCGCGATGCATGGGAGAACAGTGTCTGGATAAATGACGAATGGAAACTTTCCGACCGACTGACCCTTATGGCAGGATTGCGATTGAATAGTTTCTCTGTATTGGGTGGAAGTCCGTATTACTTGCTGGACAATGACGGAAACATCATGGAAACACTGGATTACGGTAGTGGTTCATTCGTGAAGACCTATCTCTTGCTTGAACCGCGTGTCTGCGTCCATTACCGTTTGGGCGAGCGTCATAGTCTGAAAGCGGGATTCAGTCGCAATTCGCAGAACATACACGCCATACGCAACAGTAGTATGTCGATGCCTTTCGACCGCTACACCATGAGCAGCAATCTAACCAAACCACAAACTGCCAACCAAGTCAGTCTCGGATACATCGGCCTGATCGCTGACCGTAAGTACGAACTTTCCGTGGAAGGCTACTACAAAGCCATCGAAAATGTGTATGACTACCGCGATGGTAAGTCATTCAATTCGGAAATAGAGATCGAACGGTTGCTTCAGGGCGGCAAGGGACGTGCATACGGTGCGGAACTGTACCTGCGCAAGAACAGCGGGCGACTCACCGGCTGGATTGCATATACTCTGTCATGGTCAGAAAACAAGATCGAAGGGATAAACAACAACCGGTGGTACACTGCGGGAAACGACCGCCGCCATGACCTCTCGATAGTAGCCATGTACGAGCTGTCGCACCGTTGGGACTTTTCCGCCACATGGCAGTATAACACAGGGCAGGCTTTGACGGCTCCGAGCGCGAAATATGAGATAGGAGGCGACACCTACTATTATTATGCAGAGCGCAACGGCTACCGCGCTCCTGCTTATCACCGCCTTGACATCAGCTTCACCAATACCAAACAAGTTGGTCGCTGTACACGACAATGGTCGTTCGGACTGTATAACGCCTACAACCGGTACAATCCATACATTATCACCTTCGAGAACGATGATACCAAACCATCGGGGACGAAGACCATGCAGTATTCGCTGTTCGGTATCATTCCGTCCGTTTCGTTTAACTTTAAATTTTGACGACAAATGAAAAGATTCTGCAGCATATTATATGTATCCGTCCTGCTGGCTATTATCATAACTGGGTGCGAGAAAGAGATAGACATGGACTACCGTACGGTGGAGCCGCAGGTAGTCATAGAAGGTTGTGTTACCAACGAAGCTGCATCGGTACTCATTACAACCACGCGCGACATGGAGGACTCGGTGAAGGTGCATGGCCGGAACGGCGCCACTGTCATCATTGCCGACGACAAAGGGTTCAGTGAACAGCTGGTATATGAGGCTGACGGGCGTTACCGCTCCCCGTCGCGGCTGACCGGCACTCCGGGCACGACCTACACGCTTACCGTGGAAACGGACGGAAAGACCTACACATCAAGCTCCGTCATGCAGCGACAGGCTGTCATCCAGTCCACCGCATTCCGCTGGGAGAAGTTCATGAACAGTCGTATGCTCTACTACGAGGTCGAGGTGGAGGACATCAAGGGCGAGGAAAACTACTATTGTTACCGTATGTACCGTAATGGCAAACCTTACCGTTGGTATGTATTCACCGACAAGGGTGATGTAGACGGTAGTATCTTCGTGGACATCGCCTGTATGGATGAGGATACCGCAGAGGAGAATAAGGAAGAAGACCGTAACGACATCCTCTACGAAGGCGACCGTATTACAATTGAAATACAGACTATCGACCGCCGTACCTATGACTATCTATATTCTCTCGGATTGAGCGAACGTACTTCGGCCAACCCCATAGCCAACTTCTCGGGTGGATGCCTCGGATATTTTTCCGCTTACAGTACGGTGAAAGAGGAAGATGTTTTCGAATAGAAAAACATCACTACCCTTTCAAAATCAGAAGTCTCAATTGGTATTGCGGAAAAAAGTAACCTGCGATTGAACTGTTCACATACAAGGAAACGTTATTGCCCGATGACGAATCATTGGAAATATTCCAGTCAACACACAAAAAGATAAAAAACGAAGAGAGTAAAATCTTACATGCGGGGAAAAAGTGGGGAAAATCCAGAAAATAAAAATCGCTTAATCCGCCTATATCAGCAAGTTAAGCGATTTTTCCTGTACCCGGAGCCGGGGTCGAACCGGCACGACAT
>ERZ780137.771-NODE-771-length-24041-cov-4.034520_pt1 | contig 24041 bp, 19 predicted proteins | sample MGYA00511020_ERZ780137 | MGnify/ENA primary metagenome ERZ780137 (study PRJEB29588, sample SAMEA2157917) | human gut metagenome | biome: human gut; feature: human-associated habitat; material: faeces | place: Denmark | collected 2008/2010 ... | reverse complement strand
ATAAGCCTCTCGTAATCAGCTTCATCACTCGGTCAATTTTTATTTTACCGTCCTGTCAGAACCGTCACAGGACTCATCACTTGGTCAATTTTTATTTTACCGTCCTGTCAGAACCGTCACAGGACTCATCATAAAATATTACCATACGCTCATAATACTCTTAAATTTCTTAACATTTTCAGCGGCATCACCTCTGAAAATTGCAGAACCTGCAACAATGACATTGGCACCTGCCTCAAGAACCGTTGCAAGATTGTCAATATTAATTCCACCATCAACCTCAATATCATACGAAAGATTCAACTCATCTCTTAATCTTTTGACTTCTTTTATCTTATCGACTGATGAAGTAATGAACTTCTGTCCTCCAAATCCCGGATTAACACTCATAATCAATACCATATCAACTCTGTTAAGATATGGTTTTATAGCTGATACCGGTGTGTCCGGATTTAAGGTTATACCAACTTTGAGCTTATACTCTCTTATTTTCTCAATTGTTGCAACAACATCCGAACACGCCTCAACATGAACAGTAATCATGTCCGCTCCTGATGCAGCAAAATCAGCAATATATCTTATTGGCTCGCTTATCATAAGATGAACATCAAAGACTTTGCCTGTTGATTTTCTTATTGACTTTATAACAGGCATTCCATAAGAAATGCTCGGAACAAACATTCCATCCATTACATCAACATGGATATATTCTGCCCCGGCATTATCTATTGTCTCAATCTCTTCTCCCAGCTTGGTAAAATCTGCTGAAAGAATAGACGGCGATAAAATATTCATAATTTTCTCCTTGTTCTTCAAAAGAAATTAATACTTCTTTTTATTTTTCAACTCTTCATACAAAGTGACATAACTTTGATATCTGTCTTTGCTTAGTATTCCCTCATCAACAGCCATTTTAACCGCACATCCCGGCTCATTTACATGAACACAGCCATTAAATCTGCATTTACCCTCAAATTCTTCAAAATCCGGAAAATAATATCTTAAATCCTCTTTTTCCAGTTCAGGAAGCATAAGTGAAGTAAATCCCGGTGTATCACATATATATGACTTTCCATACATATTAAATATCTCTGAATGCCTTGTAGTATGTCTTCCTCTTCCGATTCTGCTTATTCCGCCTGTCTCCATTGTATCTGACTCAAGTAAAATATTAGTAAATGACGATTTACCAACACCTGATGGTCCTGCAAGAATTGTTGTTTTATCATGCAGAAGTTTCTTTAATTCATCTACGCCTTTATTCTCGTATATGCTCATAAATAAAACACGGCATCCACATTTTTCATATATGCTGCGAAGCCTTTCCTGCTCTTTTTCGTCTACAAGTTCCACTTTATTAAAACATACTATAACAGGTACATTCTGGTAATCCATCATAACAAGAAATCTGTCCAGCAGATTCAGGTTTGGAGCAGGGTCTTTAATTGCAAATAAAAGCAGTGCCTGGTCAATATTAGCCGCAGCGGGACGTATAAGCTCATTTTTCCGCTCAAGTATCTCTTCAATATTGCCTTTGAAATTTTCTTCGTCAATTATTTCAATACGTACATTATCTCCTACAAGCGGTTTGATTTTTTTATTTCTGAAGTTTCCTTTTGCTTTACATTCATAAATACCGCAGGCCTCTACATGAACGTAGTAGAAACCTGCAATACCTTTAATTATTTTTCCGTAAACCATATTCTGTTAGTTACTGCCTGCAGCACGCTGCTGACTGTTATTTCCTGTATTGTTTCCTGAACCGGAATTATTATTTCCTGCTCCGTTTCCAGATGCAGCAGTTGTTGTCTCCTGACCTTTACTTACATAAATCTTAACGGATGTTCCTTCCTCAACCTGCTGTCCTGCAGAAGGAGATATACTTATTACTTTACCTTTTTCTACATTAGTATCTTTTGTCTCAACGATACTATAGTTAAGTCCTAAAGATGTAAGAGTATTCTGTGCATCTGTACTATTCATACCAACAACATTTGGCACAGTAACCATCTTTGTCTCTTTGCCCTGGCTTACTGTAATTGTTACAGTTGAACCCGGTGATACAGTTGTGCTGCCTGAAGGTGACTGGCTTATTACCTTGCCCTGTTCTACTGAATCACTGTATGACTGTTTTACCGATACCTTAAATCCGGCAGACTCAAGTAGCGATGATGCTCCAACCTGATCCTGTCCAACAACATTAGGAACTGATGAACTTTCAGGACCTGAACTTATTGAAAGTGTTATTGTTGTATTCTTTGCTACCTTTGTACCTGAACTTGTTCCCTGTGAAATTACTGTTCCTTCAGGGATTGTATTCGATGGCTGATACGTCGCCTTATATCCAAGACCAAGTGAATTAAGTGTTGTCTTTGCTTCTTCCTCAGTCTTACCGATAACACTAGGAACAGAAACTTTCTTTGAAGCATCTTCTTTTGAAGCTGCTGTAGTTGTCTGTGCCTGAGTTGTTGTTTCCTCTTCCTTTTTATTTGAAGAACCACCTATGAAAAGTTTTGCAACAACAAATATTGTTATAATAACTATTAATGCTATAATTCCGGCACCAATCCACTTGAATATCTTATCAAGTTTATCATTATTCTCATCGTCAATATCTTCTTCATCGTCATCATCGGAATCAGAATCTTCTTCATCGTCATCATCGTCAAGAAGTTCATCATCTAATAATTCATCATCGATATCTTCACTGTCTTTTTTATTTTCTGCCATACTTTCATCACTATTCTGATTTTCCTGTCCATCATTATTTTCGCTGCTTTCCTCTGCAGCCTGAACTGTTTCAGGCTGACCAGGTGCATTATATACAGGCATCATCTTAACAAAATTCTCATCAGGTGCCACAAGAGATTTTTTCAAATCGGCAATAAGTTCTGCTGCATCCTGATATCTTCTCTCTGTTTTTTTCTGTGTACATTTAAGTACAATCATATCAATGCTTACAGGAATACCATCGGCAACTGTCGATGGCTTTGGAATCTCTTCCTGTATGTGCTGTACAGCTACAGAAACTGTTGAATCCCCATCAAACGGAACTGTTCCGGTAAGCATCTCAAATAGTGTAATACCAAATGAATATATATCGCTTCTCTCATCTGAATAACCACCTCTGGCCTGTTCAGGGCTTATATAATGAACAGAACCCATTGTAGAAGATGTAATTGTACTTGAAGATGCTGCTTTTGCTATACCAAAATCAGTAACCTTGACTTTGCCATCCCTTGAAATAATAATGTTCTGCGGTTTGATATCGCGGTGCACGATATGATGGCTGTGAGCCGCCTGCATGCCTTTTGCTACCTGGATTGCAATGCTTACAGCCTCTTTATATGGAATCTTTCCCTTCTTTTCTATATATTTTTTAAGGGTAATTCCCTCTACAAGTTCCATTACAATATAATAAATGCCATTTTCATCACCAACATCATATACATTTACAATATTAGGATGTGTAAGTCCTGCTGCTGCCTGTGCTTCTGCACGGAATTTTGATACAAAAGTCTTATCTTCGCTATACTCTTTTTTCAAGACCTTGATTGCTACAAATCTGTTGAGCTTATGACACTTTGCTCTGTAGACATCAGACATTCCACCTGTACCAATCTGTTCCAGAATTTCATATCTGTCTGCCAAAAACATTCCTTTTCTTAACATAAAATTCTCCATTTCTGTTTGCTGTTTCACCTTTTAAGGTTTTATTAAAATGACTGAAATATTATCTTTACCGCCATTACTATTAGCTGTATCAACTAATGTTTCTGCTGTTTTATCAAGCGGCAGATTCTGTTTAACAATCTTAAATATATCTTCGTCTTCAATCATATTCGTAAGTCCGTCAGAACACATCATAATTATATCATCCGGCATAAGTTCTACGCAAAACATTTCCGGTTCAACATAACTGTCTCCACCTATAGCTCTTGTAATAATATTTTTCCTTTTATGTGTTCTTGCTTCTTTTCTGTCTATTTCTCCCATAGAAACCATTTCCTCAACAAGTGAATGATCTCTTGTAATCTGGCGTATGCCATCTGTACCTATAACATACAGCCTGCTGTCACCGACATTTGCAACACGAAGCATTTCATCTTTAATCGTAGCAACAACAAGAGTTGTTCCCATTCCTGTATAGTCAGGTGACTCTTTTGCCTTTTCAAGAAGCATCGTATTTACCTTTGTAACTGCCTCACTTATAACTGTTATGTCATCTTTTTCAGTAGCATTTTCTATTAAAGATACAAATTCATCAACAGTGTACCTTGATGCAACGTCTCCTGCCTTATGTCCTCCCATGCCGTCAGCGACTATAAACAAATTCGGAAGATGCCCTGTCTGTTTCAGGGTAAAATAGACATAATCCTGATTAATTTTTCTTTCAATCCCCACATCTGTCAAAGCAAATGCTTCCATTGTTATCTCCATTCTTTACATTCATTTGCCTATATAGCTTTTTCTTAATTGTCCACAGGCACCATCAATATCTCTGCCCATTTCCCTTCTTATAGTAACATTTATTCCATTTTTTTCAAGTTTATTTTTAAAAGCATAAATAGCTTTTTGCTCTGACTGCCTGTAATCTCTTTCTTTAATAGGATTAACCGGAATAAGATTTATATGGCAGTTCATCCCTTTCACAAGCGATATCAGCTGCTGTGCACACTCTTCTGTATCATTAACATCTTTTACAAGACTATATTCAAATGAAATTCGTCTGTTAGTCTGCTTTAAATAATACCGGCATGCTTCCATAATCTCTTCAATTGAATATTTATTTGCAATAGGCATCATCGTTTTTCTTAATTCATCATTAGGAGCATGAAGCGATATTGCAAGCGTTATCTGCAGTTTTTTATCTGCCAGCTCTATAATCTTAGGTACAATTCCACATGTCGATACAGTAATATTTCTCGCACTGATATTAAGTCCCTGTTCACTGTTTAACAGACTTAAAAAGCGGATAATATTATCAAAATTATCCATTGGCTCACCAGAACCCATGACTACAACATTATCAACTCTCTCACCGGAAATTTTCTGAATCGTATATATCTGGTCAAGCATCTCTGATGGCGTAAGATTTCTCACACAGCCATCAAGTGTGGACGCACAGAAACGGCATCCCATACGGCAGCCAACCTGTGAAGATATACATACAGAATTACCATGATGATATTTCATAAGAACACTTTCTATAAGATTGCCGTCATATAATTCAAATAGAAATTTTGATGTTCCGTCAATTTTTGAAACCTGCACCGTTTCTGCTTTTAACGCTGTAATTCTGCATTTTTCTTCAAGTTTTTCACGAAGCGGTTTTGATAAATTAGTCATGTCATCAAATGAAACAACAAGTTTTTCATGCAGCCATGAGAAAATCTGCTTTCCACGGAACTTCTTATCTCCCATTGACACAAGAAGTTCTTCAAGTTCTTCAATTGTCATTGACTTTATATCTATTCTGTTATCAATATTTTCCATTGTCATTCCGTCCTTTTAAGCCTTGCTATGTAAAATCCGTCTCCTGTGCCGTCCTGAGGCATAATCTGTTCAGGTTTTCCAATGAGTTCAAATGGATAATTATTCACAAGCCATTCAGTATTTTCTGCATTTTCCTCAGGAGTAACCGTACATGTACTATATATAAGTATTCCGTCTTTTTTTACATATTCCCAGACTGTTGAAAGTATTTTCCTCTGAAGTAAAGCGAGTTCTTTTATTTTTTCATATGTAACATTATACTTTATATCAGGCTTTCTTCCTATAATTCCAAGTCCGGAACAAGGCAGGTCACATATAAGCACATCTGCTTTTTCTACACTTTCTTCATCCTTTTTAACAGCATCCCATACTTTATACGTAATATTATCAATTCCAAGTCTTTCAGCATTTTCTTTTATAAGTGATACTTTACGCCCGCTTATATCTCTTGAACTTACATGTCCGATGTCAGCCATTAAAGCAGCATTAATACTCTTTCCACCCGGTGCGGCACACACATCTATAACATACGCATCCCGCTTAATAAAGCCGCCCTGTGATGCAAGCATGGAACTTATATCCTGCACAAAAAACAGGCCATCACGAAATGACTTCAGTCCGCCAAGATAATCATACCCTGATATTTTCAAAGCATAATCAATTCTTTTATCTATGCCTTCATTTGTAACTGTAACTCCCTCTGCCTCAAGTGCAGCCGTAAGACCTGCAATATCTGTCTTTTTTGTATTACATCTTATATATGTTGACTTATCTTTGTTAAATGCTTCAAACATTTCTTCTGTTTCATTATCACCGAATTTTTTAAGAAAATATCCTGCAAGCTCCTCCGGCACTGAATATTTTACAGATAAATATTTATCTGTATTCGTACTTTTATCCGGATATTCAATATTATCAATATTTCTTGCTATATTTCTCAAAACACCATTCACGAAACCGCGAAGCGTCCCAAAGTTTTTCTTTACAGCCAGCTTTACCGCTTCATTGCAGACTGCTGAAGCCGGCACACTGTCCATATATTTTAACTGGTAGACGGACATTTCCAGAATAATTCTTATAACATCTTTCTGTTTTTTTACAGGAGTTTTTGAAAAACTGTCTATAATATAATCAAGTTCTATTTTTCTTTCTTCTGTTCCCTGTACAAGTCTTGAGATAAATGAACGCTCATTTTTATCAAGATACTGGTATTTCTTTAAAGCATCCGATAATACAACATGAAGCAGTCCGTTATTCTTCTGTACTTCATACAGTATTTCCATAGCTACCTGTCGTAAATTAACCTGCATTTTATCAGTCATCTCTCCGGCCTCTTCCTCCAAAAAGAATTATAAGTCTTAAAAGCTGCAAGATTGCTGTAGCCGCTGCTGCAACGTAAGTAAGTGCAGCAGCTGACAATACTTTTCTTGTCTGGCTTACTTCATCCCTGTAAAGTATACCATTACTTTCCAGCTGTTCAAGAGCTCTTGCAGAAGCGTTAAATTCCACAGGAAGCGTAACAAGCTGAAAAAGCACGGCCGCACTAAACATAATAATACCTATTGTTATAAGTGTCTGGTTAAAGCTTAAAATTGCACCAACTATGATAAATACCCATGAGAGCTGTGAACCGATATTCGCAACAGGCACAAGTGCAGTTCTTAAAGAAAGTGGAAAATATCCTCTTGCATGCTGTATAGCATGACCGCACTCATGTGCCGCAACTCCTATAGCTGCAACAGATGTTGAACCATACACAGATTCCGAAAGATTAAGCACTTTCGTAGATGGGTTATAATGATCTGTTAGTTTACCTGATATCCTCTGTACAGACACATCATTTATTCCGTTTGACTGCAAAATCATTCTTGCTGCCTGTGCACCTGTCATTCCTGACATGCTCGCCACCCTTGAATATTTTGAAAATGCTGAATTAACTCTCCACTGTGCAATAAGTGATATAATAGCTGCAATAATTATCAAAATATATGTCGGGTCAAAATAATATCCGTAATATCCATATGGCATAAGCTGCTACCTCCTTAAATCCAAATACTAACATATATCCACAAAAATCATTTATTTTCCAAGGATGTCCCCTGTATTAATATGATTTCCACGTAAAAAATCCTGTGTTTTCATTCTCTTCTTGCCTTCAAGCTGAAGTTCATTGATTTTAAGCGAGTTATCCCCACATTTTACGATAAACGAATTGTTGTCCACATGTGTTATCATTCCGTTCACAACGGATTCACATGATTCACAAACAACATCATCACAAACATCCGCATCCCATATTTTCAACAATTTTCCATTGAAATGTGTAAATGCACTCGGCCACGGATTAAGACCTCTTATAAGTCTCTCAATTCTTGTAGCCTCCATTGAAAAATCTATATTACCAAATGATTTATCAAGCATTTTTACATGAGTTGCTTCAGTCTCATTCTGCTTTACAGGCTTTACTGTGCCTTTTTCAAGTTCATCAAGAGTTTTAACCAGAAGAGCAGCACCGACACCGCTTAACTTATCAAAAAGACTTCCTCCTGTCTCTTTACTATCAAGCTTTACTTTTTCAACAAGAAGAATATCACCGGTATCAATTCCTTCATTCATCATCATTGTTGTTACGCCGGAATACTCACAACCGTCAATTACTGCCCACTGTATCGGCGATGCACCTCTGTACTTTGGAAGAAGTGAAGCATGAACATTGACACATCCATATTTTGGCATATCAAGAATTTCTTTTGAAAGAATCTGTCCGAATGCGACTACTACTATAACATCCGGATTTATCTTTCTAAGTTCATTTACAAACTCTTCATCCCTTGCACGTTTCGGCTGAAGCACTAAAAGTCCGAGTTCAATAGCTGCCTGCTTTACATCTGAAAAACTCATCGCACCGCCTCTTCCTTTCGGTTTATCAGGCTGTGTGACAACTGCTGCAACTTCATGTCCTGCTTCTACAATTGCCTTTAATGTACCAACTGAAAAATCAGGCGTTCCCATAAATACAACTTTCATTAATTTTCTTCTGCCTCCTCTGTATCCATAAGCGGTCCTTCCGCTTTATCAACATACATTATTCCGTTAAGATGGTCTATTTCATGGCAGAGACATCTTGCCAGAAGTTCTGTGCCCTCGACAATTATTTCATCCATATTTTCATCAAGAGCCTTAACCTTTGCATAATTAGGTCTTGTCACAATGCCCACTTTTCCGGGAACAGAAAGGCAGCCCTCCTGACCTGTCTGTTCTCCGCTTGTCTCAAGAATTTCAGGATTAATAAGTACCAGTGGCTGGTCACCGCAGTCAATTACAACTATTCTTTTTCTTATTCCTACCTGTGGTGCAGCAAGTCCGCACCCGTTTGCATTATACATAGTTTCAAACATGTCATCGATTAATTCCTCAATCTTAGGTGTCATCTCTGTAACTTCTTTTGCCTGCTTTTTTAAAATCTCATCTCCGAGTATTCTAATGTTTCTTAATGCCATTATGCATTACCTCCTTAATCAAAATTAAACTGTACACTTACATTCTTATATAATATATTATCCTTTACATGCACTTCTATATTATCTTTAAATTGCGTAAGCCTCTCATAATCAGCCGCCTTAACATATAATACCTGTGTATAAATATCATTGAGCTTATATACCTGCGGAACAACGGGACCTGTTATAAAAAGCTTTTTATCGCCTGCCATGTCTGAAAATTTTTTCATATCATCACATGATTTTTCAAGATTTCCTTCATTCTTTGATGAAATTTTTACTTCAAGCATATGCATTACCGGCGGATATCCCATAAGTTTCCTGAATGATATTTCATCATCATAAAACATTTCATAATCCTGTTTTTGTGCAGCCACAATACTATAATTATCCGGCGTATATGTCTGTATTATAACATCACCGTGAAGATTTTTTCTTCCGGCACGCCCTGCCGCCTGGACAAGCAGCTGAAATGTTCTCTCTCCTGCCCTGAAATCGCTTGTATACAAAGACATATCTGCCGCAAGCACACCTACCAGTGTAACATCTGGAAAATCATGGCCTTTTACAATCATCTGTGTGCCTACAAGCACATCTGCATTATGAGCTGCAAATTCTGAAATTATTTTTTCATGCCCATCCTTACCTGATGTTGTATCCATATCCATCCTGAGAACTCTTATTCCCGGAAATGTTTTTTTCAGCATTTCCTCAACCTGCTGTGTCCCGGCTTTAAATCCAGAGATATATCTTGAACCACACTTGGGACATAACTTAACAGACCCAGTCTGATATCCGCAGTAATGGCATACAAGCCTGCCATTATTATGTGCTGTCAAAGAAATATCACAATGTGGACATTTCATGACATAACCGCATGAACGGCATGAAATAAAACCTGCATAACCTCTTTTATTAAGAAAAAGCATTATCTGCTGTTTTTTTCTTATTCTGTCTTCAATCAGTTCTTTTAACTTTCTTGAAAATATCGAACGGTTCCCCTGTTTTAATTCTTCTCTTAAATCTACCACGGCAACGTCCGGCATATCTGCCCCCGCAGCTCTGTTCTTTAATTCATAAAGCTTATATATGCCTTTTTTTGCATTATAATAACTTTCAACCGACGGAGTTGCAGAGCCAAGCACAACAGAAGCATTTTTTGTCTGGGCTATGTGAATTGCCGTCTGCCTTGCATGATATGATGGTGTCTGCTCGCTTTTATATGCCATTTCATGCTCTTCATCTATAACTATAAGTCCAAGATTTGAAAATGGTGTGAACAAAGCAGACCTGGGTCCTATTATCACATCAATCTCACCTCTCATAGCCCTTAAAAACTGGTCATAACGCTCCCCTTTGGACATTCTTGAATTAAGAATTGAAACTCTCTCACCGAATCTGTCATAAAATCTTTTTACAGTCTGAAATGTCAATGCAATTTCAGGTATAAGCATAACAGCCTGTTTTCCCTGTCTGACAACATGTTCAATCATATTGATATAGCAGAGAGTTTTTCCACTTCCTGTCACACCATGAATAAGATATGTTTTTCTTATTCCTCTATCATAATCACCTATAAAATCATCAACAATATTTTTTTGTTCATTATTAAGGCTTATCTTATCTTCCTGTATTTCATCTTCTTTTACAGGATTCCTGTATAGCTGCCTTGAAATAATCTGTATTATTCCATCGTTTTCCAACGATTTTATTGTCGAAAGCGATATGCCTGTTTCATTTTTCAGCACATCCATATCTGCTTCTTCTCTATCAGAAAGATACTCTATGAGTTTCTCCTTTGACGGTGATTTTCTCTTCGCATTTTTTATAAATTCTTTTGCTTCTTCTTTTGTAACATTAAGCTTTATATGCTTTTTTTCTTTCTGCCTGATTTTTTCTTTGACAGGAATTACTGTTTTTAAAGCCTGATTCATAGTTCCGCCGTAATTATGTTTAAGCCATGCTGCAAGCTTTATCATATCTTCAACAGCTTTTACACGATTAGGAACGACACTGTCTATGTCTTTTATTCTTTCTTCATCAAACTCTGCTTTCGATGTAAGTTCTATAACATAGCCTGTTATAATACGATTTCCCCTTCCAAACGGAATATTAACCATAACTCCTGTATCTATCTGCGAAAGTAATGCATCGGGTACATGATATTGAAATGTTTTATCTAATTGTTCATGTGAAATATCAACAATAATATTTGCGTACATCCGTCACACCCTTTCACATATTTTTGCAGCTTTATCTTTTCCAGCCTTCTGATTCAAGTTCTTTAACAACTTCTTTTATAAGAACTCTCTCATCCATAGGATATTTTACACCTTTTATTTCCTGATAATCTTCATGTCCTTTTCCTGCCAGAACAATAATATCGCCATTTTGTGCATTTTTTATTGCATATTTTATTGCTTCTTTTCTGTCAGGAATATCAACATGCTTTCCTGTTGTCTTTGAAATACCTGTCTTAATGTCCTCAATAATATCAAGAGGTTCCTCAAATCTTGGATTATCTGATGTGATTATTGTAAGATCAGCAAGCTTTCCGGAAACTTCTCCCATTTCAAAACGTCTTTCCTTTGAGCGGTTGCCGCCACATCCGAAAAGACATACAAGTCTGTTAGGATTGTATTCTTTTAATGTTTCAAGTATACTTTTCAATGCCATTGCATTATGTGCATAATCTATCATAAGTGTAAATCGGTCAGATACAGGAACTATCTCTATTCTGCCTTTTACCTTAACTTCATACAGCATTTTTTCAAGCGTATCTTTATCCACATTAAAATGTCTCGTAACAGCTATTGCACACAGTGAATTATACACTGAAAACTTACCCGGCAGTTTTAATGTAACAGGCATGTTCACAAGCCCCTCACAGTCATAACTAAGTCCTATTTTTCCCGGTTCATGGAAAAGCGTTATATTTTTTGCACGAATATCAGCCTTATCTGATATACCATAACTTTCGATACTGCATGTTGCATGTTCAAGAATTTTTGGCGTATGTTCATCATCGGCATTGACAATGCCAACCTTACACTGTGAAAAAAGCTTTGCCTTACATTCAAGATATTCCTCAAACGATGCATGTTCATTAGGTCCTATATGGTCTGGCTCAAGATTTGTAAATACACCTATGTCAAACATAATTCCAGCAGTACGGTCAAGCTTTAACCCCTGTGATGACACTTCCATTACAACAGCCTTACATCCCTGTTCAGCCATTTTCGCAAAACTTTTATGAATATCGTAAGACTCCGGTGTCGTATTGCATGCCGGCGTATGTTCATCTCCTATAATTGTCTCAATAGTACCTATAAGACCGGTCTTAATTCCACATGCGTCAAGAACATTCTTGACCATATATGTTGTTGTTGTCTTGCCTTTTGTTCCTGTAATTCCAATTGTAAAAAGCTTTTTTGCCGGATTACCAAAATAGTTTGCCGACATAACTGCAAGTGCAAGTCTTGTATTCTGTGCTTTGACAATTGTTATATCTGAAGGAATCTCTTTTATAAGAGAAGCCGTTTCATCATTTCCAAGTGCACTATCCTGAATTACAATTACTCCTGCTTTCTTTTGTATAACCTGTGGAATATATTTGTGTCCATCACTCACAGCTCCGGTGATACATATAAACACACCATTCTCAGTAACTTTTCTTGAGTCAGAAGTAAGAGAAGTTATCTCACATTCAAAACCTTTTTGTACAATTTCACATTCCAGTCCCTGTAAAAGTTCTGATAATTTCATGCAGTTCTCCTTTCATATTAAAACAGACCTGTTATTTTACCTGATTCTTCATCATAATTAATATTTTCGGCAGCCGGATGAGTAGGCAGTCCCGGCATTGTAAGTATTTTTCCTGTAAGTATTACAACAAATCCGGCACCGGCATCAACATATGCCTCTCTTACATTTATTGTAAAGTTTTCCGGTCTTCCGAGAAGCTTAGGATTATCAGAAAGTGAATACTGTGTTTTAGCTATACATACAGGGAAGTTTCCAAATCCCATCTGCTCAATATGCTGTAATTCTTTTGTAGCTGCATCGTCATATGTAACACCATCTGCACCATATATTTCTTTTGCAACTTTTTCAATCTTTTCTTTAAGTGAATCTGAATCTTCATAAATTGGTTTATATTCAGCTTTTTTGTTTTCTATGCTCGCTATTACCTTTTCTGCAAGCTCAAGACCGCCTTCGCCGCCTTTCTCCCATACTTTTGCAAGTGCGAACTCACAGCCTGCATCTTCACAATGCTTCTTTATAAATTCATATTCTTCCTGTGTATCTGTTATAAATGCATTAAGTGTAACTACAACAGGTATGCCGAACTTCTGCATATTTTCAATATGTTTGTCAAGATTAACAATACCGGCTTTAAGTGCGTCCATATTTTCTTCATTAAGCTTATCTTTTGCAACACCACCATTATATTTAAGTGCTCTTACTGTAGCAACAATGACAACTGCATCCGGTTTTAATTCTGAGAGACGACATTTTATATCAAGGAACTTTTCTGCCCCGAGGTCAGCTCCAAATCCGGCTTCTGTAACAGCATAATCTGATAATTTTAATGCAAGTCTTGTAGCTCTTACTGAATTACATCCATGTGCAATATTGGCAAATGGTCCGCCATGAACAAGTACAGGTGTATGTTCAAGTGTCTGTACCATATTAGGCTTAATTGCGTCTGCAAGAAGTGCCGCCATAGAACCGGTTGCCTTTAAATCATCTGCTGTAACAGGTTCGCCGTCAACATTATATGCAACTATTACTCTTCCAAGACGCTCCTTTAAATCTTTCATATCCTTTGCAAGACATAAAACAGCCATTATTTCTGATGCAACTGTTATGATAAAATGATCTTCTCTCATAACACCGTCCATACGTCCGCCCATGCCGATTACGATATTTCTTAATGTTCTGTCATTCATATCCATGCAACGTTTCCAAACGATATGCTTGGTATCAATTCTTAATTCATTGCCATGCATAATATGATTATCAAGCATTGCTGCAAGAAGGTTATTTGCAGATGTTATTGCATGAAAATCTCCTGTAAAATGAAGATTGAGTTCTTCCATAGGCACTACCTGTGAATATCCACCACCTGCTGCACCGCCTTTTATTCCAAAACATGGACCAAGTGAAGGCTCCCTTAATGCTGCAACTGATTTTTTGCCCATCTTATTAAGTGCCTGTGTAAGCCCTATCGTTATTGTTGTCTTTCCCTCTCCAGCCGGTGTAGGGTTAATTGCTGTTACAAGGATAAGCTTTCCATCTTTTTTATCTTCAAGTTTTGAATATAAATCATCAGAAATCTTTGCCTTATACTTACCATAAAGTTCAAGGTCATCTTCTGCAACGCCTACTTTTGCTGCCACCTCTCTTATATCAAGCATCTGTGCTTCCTGTGCTATTTCAATATCACTCTTCACGCCCATGTCTGTTCTCCTTTAATTATAAATTATTTTTCTTTAAGTATTCTTCAAACTCTTCGGCTGTCATCAATATCTTTCTCGGCTTTGTTCCAAGTTCCGGACCTACAACGCCGGCATCTGCAAGCTGGTCCATTATTCGTCCGGCTCTGTTAAATCCGATTTTATAATATCTTTGCAGCATTCCAATAGAACCTTTTTCTTTTTCTATTACAAATCGTCCCGCATCGGCAAAATAACTGTCTTTTTCATTATCCTGTCCTGACACATTTCCCGCTGCTGCCGTCATGGTATTAGTCACTTCTTCGTTATATGTAACTTCCTGCTGCATATGTTCTTTTAAGAAATCGACAACTTTTCCAACTTCATCATCTGATACAAATGCTCCCTGCACACGTACAGGCTTTGGATATCCCGATGGGAAGAATAACATATCACCTTTACCAAGCAGCTTTTCTGCACCATTCATATCAATAATAATTCTCGAATCAACACCTGATGATACCGAAAATGCAATTCTTGATGGTACATTCGCCTTGATAAGACCTGTTATAACATTAACTGACGGTCTCTGTGTTGCAATTATAAGGTGAATACCCGCTGCTCTTGCAAGCTGTGCAAGACGGCAGATTGAATCTTCAACCTCTCCCGGTGCAACCATCATAAGGTCTGCAAGCTCATCTATAATAATTACAATCTGTGGCATCTTTTCAGGCGGTGTCTCGCCTTCACCAACCTGTATCTTTGATACTTTAGCATTGTATCCTTTCAAATCCCTGACTGCCATTTTTGCAAAAAGCTTATATCTCTTCGTCATCTCGTCAACAGCCCAGTTCAATGCTCCAGACGCCTTCTTCGGGTCTGTCACAACCGGAGTTAAAAGATGTGGAATTCCGTTGTATACACTAAGTTCAACAACCTTAGGGTCAATCATTATAAGCTTGACATCTTCAGGATTTGCCCTGTAAAGAATACTCATAATAATTGTATTTATACATACAGACTTACCTGAGCCTGTCGCACCTGCAATAAGAAGATGCGGCATCTTTGCTATATCTGCTATTATAGGTTTTCCGGCAATATCTTTTCCAGCCGCAAATGCAATCTGAGATGTATTGTTTTTAAATGCATCCGTCTCTATAAGTTCCCTTAAAGATACACTTCCTGCTTCTTTATTTGGAACTTCTATTCCTATTGCGGCTTTTCCCGGAATTGGTGCCTCTATTCGAATATCTGCTGCTGCAAGATTAAGTTTTATATCATCTGACAGTGATACAATCTTACTTACTTTAACACCCTGCTCCGGCTGCAGTTCATATCTTGTAACTGCAGGTCCGCAGCTTATATCTGTGATAGTAACTTTAACACCGAAGTTCTGCAATGTCTGCTGCAGCCGCATTGCAGTTTCTTTATTTTCACGCGATTGTCCGGCTTTATCTGTACCTTTTCCTCTGTTAAGCAGGCTGACAGGTGGAAAAACATATTCCTGTTTCTTTTTATCCACACTTTTTTCCATCCGGATTTCTTCAGTTTCTTCTAATTGACTATCTGATTCAGCCATGTCTGCTGTATTGGTTCTATTATCTGAAGTTACTGATATATCTGTATCCTCTGCCGGACTCTCATATGTATTATCATATGAATTAGTGTCTGTACCTTCATTTGGGTTTCCATATGAATTTTCATATAAATCTTCATTTGAATTTTCATTTGAATCTTCATATAAATCAACACCTGAACTATCAGATAAATCAATATATGAATCATTCTCTATATGTTCTTCTATATTATCATCTACATTTTCCTGCATATATTCAAATGAGTCACCCGGATCATATATATCTGCCGAATATTCATCATGCACTGATATATCAGGTACAATCTCATGCACATCCACACTTTTTACAGCCTCTTCTTTCTTCGGAAGCTGTGTATCAAGTGTCACACCGCGTGCTTTTTTATTCATTCTTTTCCTTGCACGCTCTTCCTGCCTCTCATATTTTTCCTGAAGCTTTGCCTCTTTTTCACGACGCCGTCTCGCAAGATATTCTTCCTGTGTTTCTTCATCTTCATCATCATACATATCACGACCCGCAAGACGCTCATTTGAATGTTCCCTGTAAATATCATAATCCTGTTTTGCAGCCATCATCATACGTGAACCATTCTTTTTAACCTTTAAAATACCATTAATAAATGATTTTTCCGTAATTACAATAATACATATAATTGCAAGAATAATAAGGACAACCATTGTTCCCCAGAATCCCATAGGCGAAAGGATTCTACATAAAATTCCTCCAAATAATCCTCCACCGGATTTATAATCAGCACTGTATGTAAAAAATTCCATAATTCCTGCATCGGCTATCTTAGGTTCATTAACAATTCTTAACCATACAGCTGATAAAATTATTGTAAAAATGTATACTGCTACCGTCTTAATTCTTGCTACAGCAATAATATTCTTATTGGAAATCATAAAAACAAGTGTAAATGCCATAATTACAGGAAATATATATTCTACTACGCCAAACAGCCCGAACATAAACCATTTAATGCCTTTACCGACACTTCCTACAAGATTAAAATTACTCAGAATAAGAATAAGTGCAACAGCAAAAGACAAAAGTACCATAACTTCATCCTGCATTTTGGCACCATAAGCAGCTTTAGCAGCTGCTTCCTGTTTTGTCTGTCTTGTACTTTTCTTTGCCGAAGAATTTGTGGTTTTTCTTTTAGCGGCACTTTTCTGCGTTGTTTTACTACTTTTACCTGAGCGTTCCGGCACGTCTTTTTTCTTTCTGCTTTCCGCCATTTTCTTTCCTCCACTTTCAGCTCTGATATCTGCCGCCGGATGCAATGCAGACAATTAGCCATTATTTTGCATATTTTAATATTATACCATTTACCGGCAGTTAAAACAAGCCTGTATCCCAATGGGACACAGGCTTGTGTACATCATAATATTAATCCTCATCATCATTTGCTGCTTCAGCAAATCCCTGACGTTTTCTTGCCATCTCATCACTCTCAAGATATTCATCATATGTTGTGATTTTATCAATAAGCTGTCCGCTTGGAACAATCTCCATGATTCTGTTGGCAGTTGTCTGTATAAACTGATGGTCATGCGATGTAAATAATGAAACACCGCTAAACTTAATAAGACCATTATTAAGTGCTGTAATAGATTCCATATCAAGATGGTTTGTAGGGTCATCAAATATAAGTACATTAGCACCCATAATCATCATCTTTGAAATAAGGCATCTTACCTTCTCACCACCTGAAAGGACCTTAACCTTCTTTACTCCGTCTTCACCTGCAAAAAGCATTCTTCCAAGGAAACCTCTTACATATGTTGGGTCCGGATCCGGTGAGTACTGTGTAAGCCACTCAACAATAGTATCGTCGCAGTTAAATTCTGCTGCACTATCCTTAGGGAAATATGCTCTTGATGTCGTAACTCCCCATTTGAAGCTTCCTTCATCCGGTTCCATCTCACCCGTAAGAATTTTGAAAAGTGTTGTTGTTGCAAGCTCATTTGAGCCTACGAATGCAATCTTATCATCATGTCCAACAATAAATGAAATATTGTCAAGCACCTTTACACCATCAATAGTCTTAGAAATTCCTTCTACCTGAAGAACTTCATTACCAATCTCTCTTGCCGGTCTGAAATCAATGTATGGGTACTTTCTGCTTGATGGTCTGATTTCATCAAGCTCAATTTTCTCCAATGCTCTCTTTCTTGAAGTAGCCTGCTTAGATTTAGATGCATTAGCAGAGAATCTCTGAATGAAATCCTGAAGTTCCTTAATCTTTTCTTCCTTCTTCTTATTGGCCTCTTTCATCTGCTTAATAAGAAGCTGGCTTGACTCATACCAGAAATCATAATTACCTGCATAAAGCTGAATCTTTGCATAGTCAATATCAGCAATCTGTGTGCATACTTTATTAAGGAAATAACGGTCGTGTGATACAACAATTACAGTATTCTCAAAATTAATAAGGAACTCTTCAAGCCATGCAATAGCATCAAGATCCAGATGGTTCGTAGGCTCATCAAGAAGAAGTATATCCGGATTACCAAATAAAGCCTTTGCAAGAAGAACCTTAACCTTTTCACTACCATTAAGCTCTGACATAAGTTTATAATGCAAATCTGTTGTAACACCGAGTCCGTTAAGAAGCTGTGCCGCATCAGACTCTGCTTCCCATCCGTTCATATCAGCAAACTCTGCTTCAAGCTCACTTGCCTTATTGCCATCTTCTTCCGTAAAATCTTCCTTTGCATATATTGCTTCTTTTTCTTTCATTATTTCATAAAGACGCTCATTGCCACGGATTACAGTATCAAGAACAACACAGTCATCATACTTGAAGTGATCCTGCTCCAGGAATGAAAGTCTTTGTCCAGGTGTGATACTCACATCACCTTTACTCGGTTCAATCTGTCCTGTAAGTATTTTAAGAAATGTTGACTTGCCGGCACCGTTTGCACCAATAAGACCATAGCAGTTGCCTTCAGTAAACTTAATATTAACATCTTCAAAGAGTGCTTTCTTACCAATACGAAGTGTTACATTATTTGCACTAATCATTAAAAAATTTCCTCCAAAACTAAAATACTGCATTTAACTCAAATGTACACCGTTTTATGCAAGCTTTTTATCAAAAGCAACGCATAAAACGGCAATATAAATATAGTATACTATAAATTCTTAATCATATCAAGCATACAGTAGTTCATCGCTGTTAATTCATCATCACATGTCGCATTATCAGCCAGAATATTTGACAAAACTGTATCAATACACAGCTTGCTCCTTCTTACATTATCAGTATATATGTCATTTCCTTTACTCTTCTGAACAGACAGCCTGTCTCTCCAGTAAATCTTGGCAATAGCAGCCGTCACATTCTGTAAATCCATATTCTTTGGAATACTCAATAAATATGTTTTTTCAAGCCACTCTGCCCTCTTAGGTATCTTTTTTAATATTCTGTCATTATATATTGTAAAAACTGTAATATTACAACTCTGAAACAGCTGCATTGCAATATCAAGTTTAATTAAGCCTTCTGCCTCTGAAAAAAGTTCATCCGATGCTATCACGACCACATACTTTTCCCATAAAAATCTGCTATATAATTCATCATATGTCATGTTGTCGAATTCGCTGCCAGAATCCTGTATATCATAACATACCTCAAATCCTCTGCTCCTGCTTCTCTTCTTCCCGGACATGTAAACCTTCGATTCATCAGCTGCCATCATACATTCGCCCAAATCATATGATTCTTTATGAATATCTATTCCATATCCTTCAAGCCTTGTTTGTAAATCCTCCGCTATAACTTCGATGCTGCCCTTCTTCCCTTTTTCATAAATAAGTATCACTTCCCTGTTCTTCTCCTAAATATTTAATTTGAACGCCTGTAATAAGTATACCATTATTTTTATATAAATGCTATTACTTTTTTCGTTTTTTTATAATAATATTTCATCCGGTAACAAACTTTCTGATATCCAGCACTCCCCATCCCTGTTTTTCCGATGGCACGTTTATCTTTTTACAGCAGCTTTTCATCCATATCTTTACCTCTTTAGGAGTAATATCTGGATTGTTTTTAATAAGTCGTGCCACGGCCCCTGAAACTACTGGTGCCGCCATAGAGGTACCACTTTTTGAAGAATACCTTCCCTGACGATTGTTACATGCAATAATATTACTTCCCGTAACAACAACCTCAGGTTTTACGATACACTCCCTTGTCGGTCCTCTTCCGGAAAAAAAATTCTTATCATCAAATGCACCTACCGTTATAATTTTTTTACTTATTCCCGGTGCGGTAACACTTGCATTTCCCGGTCCGTTATTCCCCGCCGCCGCAACAACAACTATTCCGGAATCCCACATTTTTTCAACTGCCATGATAAGTGCATAATCATCCTCTCCTGTCTCAATTGCCGGTCCATTCTCCATTTTTGCACGCGTCCCAAATGAAATATTCACAACTCTTATATTCATAGCCGATTTATTTTCTATAATCCAGCCGGCTGCCTCCACAACATTTTCTATCTTGCCATTTCCTGATTTATCAAGCACCTTCACACTTACAAGAAATGTATCCGGTGCAATTCCCCTGTATTTTCCATTAGAACCTTTTCCGCTCCCGGCAATTATTCCTGCAACATGCGTACCATGACCATTATCATCGTATAAATATTTTTTCCTTCCGACAAAATCTGCAAATCCAGCTATCCTTGTATCAAAATCCATATGTCTGAAAATTCCGGTATCCATAACAGCAACACTGACATACATTTTAATTCCCCACTCAACTCTGTTTTCAAAATTTATTTCAATCGATTTTTAATTTATATTTTCACTTCTTTTAATTTTCAAAAAAAGCACGTAATAATTTGCTTTTTGTATGTAAATATCTTATAATAATTTATTATATGTACACATTTTTAAATTGTGCTACGATAAAACGGAGGCTGATTATGAATAATAAAAGAATTGTTGTTGCTCTTGGAAGAAATGCATTCGGTGAAACATTCCCTGAGCAGCAGACTAATGTTAAAAAAGCTGCCTGTGCTATAGCTGACCTCGTAGAAGCTAAATACCAGGTTGTAATTACACACAGTAACGGACCACAGGTTGGAATGATTCAGACAGCCATGACTGAATTTGCCCGTTTGAATCCTGACGACAGAACAGTTGCACCAATGTCTGTTTGTGGTGCAATGAGCGAAGGTTATATAGGATATGACTTACAGAATGCTATAAGAGAAGAACTTTTAAATCGTGGTATTTACAAAACAGTATCTACAATCATCACACAGGTACGCGTTGACCCATTTGATATTGCATTCAGTGAACCATCAAAGATTATCGGACGATATATGACAAAAGAAGAAGCTGAAGCTGAAGAAGAAAAAGGTAACTATGTTACAGAAGAAGAACCTGGTAAATTCAGAAGAATCATAGCATCTCCTATGCCAATTGACATTTATGAAATTGATGCTGTCAAAGCTCTTCTTGATGCAGACCAGATTGTAATCGCTGCCGGCGGCGGCGGAATTCCTGTTCTTCAGCAGGGTTCACACCTCAAAGGTGCAAGTGCTATCATTGAGAAAGATTACACTGCAGCTAAACTTGCGGAACTTGTAGATGCAGAAACACTTCTTTTCCTTACTGCTTATGACAAACTTACAATCGGAAAAGGAACTCCTGACGAAAAGTCATTTGATAATGTTACTGCATCAGATTTGCATGGCTACATAAAAGCTGGTCATTTCCCTGCAAAGACTACTTTCCCAAAAGTTGATGCATCAATTCGATTTGTAACTGCCGATTCAAGCCGTAAAGCTGTAATATCTAACCTAGATAAAGCAAAACTCAGCCTTGCCGGAAAGAGCGGCACAACAATCACAGCTTAAAAGTGATTAATTAATAAAGAAAAACCAGAGCGTATGTATTAATTACGTTATCGCTCTGGTTTTATTTATGCTTCAAACTTTACTTGCTAATAAAATTTAGAATCTTTTGTTTTCTTTTTCGTCACTGCTCTATTATTCTGCACTCTGTGTAGACTCAAGCTGCTGCTGATTATATATCTCAGTCTGAACATCCAACAGAAAATACTGTAATCCTATTAATACCGCTGCTAAAACCATTATAAAAATCAATGCAACAATTGGATTAACCTTTTTTTTCTGTGGCTGATTATTTTTGAACATCTTTCCGTTAACGTTTGGCATAACTCCTCCTGAAATGTAATTAAAATCTTATCTAAAATTATATAAATAATCCCAATCCATAAAAGTACAGCTTTTATAAATTAAGATAATTATTCTCCAAAACTGCAATTCCTGTCGTAGTTTTAAAAATCTTTTCTTTAAAATTCTCTATCGCATCACTGCTAAGCCTATCTTCATCCGCGTTAACAAGAAAATCTGCTTCAACTAAAATCTGATAGTCCATGCCATCAATATTAGTGTATGTATGATGATGTGCTATTAGATACATAACCCTTTCTACAAAATCATCCGGGTATCCAAGTTCGTCCAGAATCTTCTTTGCAACAGGAGGTCCCTCCAGCTGCTGGTAATGTCCCGCACTTGAATTATACTTCTGTTCTGCCACCTTGATACCTACATCATGCAAAACAGCCGTAACCTCCAGAATCCCCTGCATGCTGTCATCAAGATTCTCACACTCACCAATCATCTTAGCATAACCATAAACTTTAAGAAAATGATTTATTCTTCTTACGTCATCTCCAAAGTATTCAATTACTTTATATATAACATTTCCTACTTTGTTATTAGTATACATAATGTTTACCTCTTAATCAATAAAATCTTATTAAATTGATTATAACATTTACATAAAAATCAAGCCACATTTATTGCATACAAATCTATGTTGATAATATGTCCCACCCTGTTGAACAACTTTTTCTTTTTTATTTACTAACGTAAAAGGTCTAAATGGATTTAGGTTAGCTGTATACCTTGTTTTAACTCTACCGGGTATATTTATTGGAATTTGAGTATGTGAACACTCCCAACTTCCACACCTCGGGCAATAAACTTCTTGTAATGTATTGCCAACAGGTCTATAAACCCCTTTAAAATCAGGATTTAATTGTGGTTGTCTTTGCTGAATCTGCTTCGGTTGTTGATTATACATTCCAATACTCAATAGTTTTTGCAAAAGTGACATATTAAAGCACCTCAATATCTTTGTTATCTCAAATATATTCTCTTGTAATATTTTTGTCAATCTACATAAATGGATGTTTAAATTGTTTCATTATATTATATTTCTATAATTATCAACTTTTATTAAATTTTGACATAAAAAGATGGATTATCTGCCATAAATTAATCAGTTATACATCAAAAATAAGTAAAAAAATAACGCCTTCACGGCGTTTCATAACTTTAATTACTTCTTAAATTTTAACAAAAACTGATGACGTTCAGAATTCCACCTTTATCCAATATTTATGTGACTTCACACAGCATTTTTGATTTTTAAAATCGTAGCAGGGGTGGAGAGAATCGAACTCCCACCAAAGGTTTTGGAGACCCCTATGATACCACTTCACCACACCCCTATGCCAAAGGATTGCTCCCTCAAAACTGCACATTAAATATATCTTTTTTCATCCGATTACCTTTAAAGATAACTCTCGTTCTATCTCGTTGCGTTTCATTACAAACCTAACCTCTTCGGTTAAGCCCTCGACCTATTAGTATGAATCAGCTCCACACGTCACCGTGCTTCCACCTTTCACCTATCTACCTCGTCGTCTTCAAGGGGTCTTACTAACTTACGTTATGGGATATCTCATCTTGAGGGGGGCTTCACGCTTAGATGCCTTCAGCGTTTATCCCGTCCCGACTTGGCTACCCGGCCATGCACTTGGCAGTGCAACCGGTCCACCAGAGGTCAGTCCATCCCGGTCCTCTCGTACTAAGGACAGCTCCTCTCAGATATCCTACGCCCACGCCGGATAGGGACCGAACTGTCTCACGACGTTCTGAACCCAGCTCGCGTACCGC
>ERZ780137.768-NODE-768-length-24144-cov-6.290257_pt1 | contig 24144 bp, 21 predicted proteins | sample MGYA00511020_ERZ780137 | MGnify/ENA primary metagenome ERZ780137 (study PRJEB29588, sample SAMEA2157917) | human gut metagenome | biome: human gut; feature: human-associated habitat; material: faeces | place: Denmark | collected 2008/2010 ... | reverse complement strand
TAATTATGGCAAATTTTGTGATGATTTTAAATCCACCCTGAAACTAGGCGCTTACGACGTAAGGCTGTATACTGCCAATAAAAGCAAGGAAATATAAAGTTTTCAAAGTCCGAAATATTTATTTCAAGCCTCTCCTGGCCAACATAGCAGTGACAAAGAGGGCTTACAATCGAAGCTGTACTATAGTTTTTGCAGCACCATAAATGTCTTTAAAAAATCTCTGTTTTGCACAAACTCAGAATGGCTTTTGTGGTGTGACATCCTTAATCTTAGGATCAAGCGGATTTAAACCGAGCATCAGGTAATCGAATTGTTCCTCAGTAAGATCCGCAGCTTCTTCCGTGGTTCTTGGCCAGGATAACGAACCAGCTTCGATCCGTTTATACAGCAGAAGAAATCCATCGCCCATCCAGAGCAGCCCTTTGATTCTGTCGGAGCGCCTGCCACAGAACAGGAACAGGGTTCCTTTTTCAAACGGATTCTGCTTATACTTATCACCAATGATCACCGAGAGACCATCAATGCCTTTGCGCAGGTCAACTGTTCCACACGCAAGTACGACACGGGTGATTTTAGCAACGTTCTCCAGCATGGATTACCTCCTTTAGGAGCAGACCCAATACTTCCTCTGAAATAGCATTCGATATTTCCAAAGTGATAGCTCCATGTCGGATAACCGCGGTCGTAGTTGAATTCAGCGAATCTTGTGTTGAAACAACTTTCTCCGATGTGGGAGCTGCGAATTCAACAAAAGAAATTTCCGCAGGTTCTTCAGTAGCTGCTGGAAGTTGCATCTGGTCGTATGATTCTTTGCGAAACTTACGCAGCCAGTAATAATATGACTTTTCTTTGATGGCATTGTCTTTCAGCCATTGCCGGACGGTTACGTTTGCAGGTCGTTCCTGACATTGTTTTATGATGTTTAACCAATTGGCACGCCTGACATTGTGTGTGAGTTGATCCATGATAGTTTGCCTCCTCTAAAAAACTATTAGTTTTTTCGTGTTTTTTAGAGTGTCTCACAAAAATGCTAATTATCCAAGGCGAGTGGTTTGACGTTTACTCTATTGCTTTTCTTATCTCTTAGTAATTCTATTGTAATACACAACTCTTCAAAATTAATCTACTAAATGACATTTTCCTCATGGCTAATCCTACAATATCTTGATTATAACAAATTATTTTGTTATACCTCCCCCTGTTATGTATTTCATCACAAATTCTAAAACTGAATGAACAGTATCAACCTGTCCGTAAACTGGAAGATTTCTCCTTTCTGTCTTATTATTAATTAAAATACTTTTGCATCCTGCAGCAATTCCAGCTCTAACATCATTTTCTCCATCTCCGATCATAAAGCTTTCACTCAAATCAATATTAAAATCTTTCGCTGCCTGCAAAATCATACCAGATTTCGGTTTTCTACAGTCACACTCCACTTTCAGCTCTGGAATTTCTCCTACATACCCTTTATGTGGATGGTGTGGACAGAAATAAATTCCATCAAGATAGGCCCCATTTTTACCAAGTTCTGTCTCCATTTTATTATGAATTTCTTCCAAGTCATCCCAAGTCACTTCACCACGTGCAATAACTGGTTGATTAGTAACCACAATTGCCAAATAGCCAGATTTATTAATTTTCTTTATTGCCTCTGAAACTCCTGAAATCAATTCAAAATCATCAATATCTCTAAGGAAACCTTTATATACATTTATCGTACCATCACGATCAAGAAATACTGCCTTTTGCTTTTTTGAAAGATTCTTTGATTCTACCTTTCCAGAAATATAATCCTCTTCCACTTCACGGAAACGTTCAGGAGTACCCATATCCTTTACATACTCAGGAGAATCATAACAAAACATTTTTCCCGTCCCAGATAAAGGTTTTAAAAGTTGACGGTCAAGATCAATTTTAATTACTTTTCCTTTTTCATCGACCTCTCCCACTCTACTTCCATCTACTAAATCAAGAACAGATGGATCAATAACATGTAGTCCCGCATTTACACGATTCTTGTAGTACTTCGGGCGTTCATCTTCTTTTGACAACCAAGCTTGTACGCTGTTATCCTTATTAGTAATAATAAGTCCAGAATCGTATGGATGATTGTTAGGATGAGTAAACAACGTAACCAACCCATGATGGGACTTATGAAAATTAATAAATCGATTAAAGTCTACATCAAAAATTACATCCGCATTTATAAGAAGAAATGGCTCCTTCAACTTATCCTTTAACTTGAACAATGCTCCCGCATTGCCAAGCGGAGTTTCTTCATTATAATACGCTATATTGACACCCAACTTCGAACCGTTACCAAAATAGTCGATTATAACTGAGCCAAAATATGACACCGTAATAATGAAATCTGTAAATCCTTGCTCCCTCAGAGATAGAATTTCCCTTTCAAGTACTGGTGTTCCATCAATAAGTATCATCGGTTTGGGTATATCAGAGGCGATAGATTGTATACGTGTTCCTTTACCTCCAGCCATTATTACTGTTTTCATTTTATTATTCCACCTCAATCAGTTCTTTCTTCAAAAGAACAATACAAATATGCTATTTCTAGGATTCAATTGAATTTAAGATCTTTTTATTAAATATTTCTCTTTTTATTGCAAACAACTACAAAAAACAAATTTAGGCCTTTATTTAAAATTTTATATAATGTATCCACAATTATTCCAGCTAAGAATACAATAATTGCTGATATAATTATCCCGGCCATTACCCTACAATTAGTACCAAACAAATATGTATTAAAAATATCATCCCATAGGATATTTCTTAAAACTCCATCATGTAATAAATATATTCCAAATGTACAAGATGCTACATAGTTTATAATTTTCTTATTTTGCATTCTCATCTTAACAAAAATGCAAAATAAAGAGACTGACATAACCACTTGAACCATTGAATTTGCTGGCCACCAATAGTTTCCTGGAATTCGGCTTATACCTAACTTTGTAAAAACAAAAATAAATGCCATTAAGGCAACTAATGTTATAATAAACAATGTTATACTATTTCTAAGACAAATTCGTCCTGAATTTTTATTAATTAGTGCGCCAACAAAGAAAATAACCGTAACCCATATAAACCTGTTAAAGTATAAGTAGTCTTCAATTTTCCCCATAAATGAAGGAATTATACTCCAAATAGTAAGCATTAAAATCACCATTTGTCTAAGCTGCTTATTTGTAAGAACATTAATTAATTTACAAAAAAATGGTTGAAAAAGATACAAGAGTATAAAACATGTAACAAACCAATATTTATCCCTAATAATCGGAAATAACCAATCCTTAATCAAGGAAATGATATCTTGATTAAAAACCAGCTTCGCAATAACTATCCCAATTATTACATAAAACCACGTTTGAATTATCAAATCAAAGAATTTCTTTATTTTAAAATGACTTCTATCATAAAAATAACCTGAAATCAAAACAAAACAATTTACCCCCAATTCGCCAAACATATTAAAAATATTTATAATATATTCATTATACCCCCCCCGCAAAAATTTTCCATGAAAAGAACAATGAAAACATATTATCATAAACATTGATATTATTCTTAGCAACTCAAATTTACTGTTTCTATTCTCCATTTTTCATTCTTCCTAATCTATTTCATTTTACAAGTACAATCTGATTTAACTTTTATTTTAACTCTAAATTTCTTAAACTATTTAGTTTTTCATTAATATCATTTTTTATACAGTTGGCTTGCGCGACTCATAACCTGCTTTCTTTTTATAAATACAATAAGAATTATCAAAGCTACAAGTCCATATTTCAATAGTGGTATATATTGTACAAACAATATAATAAACCCCAAAACAGAAGTCATACATGAAAGAATTAATAAAAATTTTCCTTCATAAATCAATTTTCCTTCATTTTCCTTCATGCAAGTCCATCTATAAAAGATATAATGTATCAAACAAAATACTGCAAAACAAATAAAAGTCGTATAAGACGCTGCAATATATCCACATTTCCTAATAAAGATATAATTAAGTATTATATTAAGAAACGCACACATAATTGAAGGGATTACTATTGTTATTTTTTTATTATAGTATTCTTGTACCCTAGCAAACAGTTGAAACATATAATTGAAATACACTCCCAAACATATAGGAACTATCGCCTGTACACATTCCAAATACTTTTGCCCTCCAAAAACATATACAATCTCATATCCAAAAAGCATAATCATTAACAAAACCCCTGCTAAAAGTAACATAACAAAATTTGTTGTTTTTGCTAAAGTATGGAATTGTCTATCTTTAATTTTTTGGTATTGATAAGGTGCAAATGAAGCATTTAATGCATTAGCAAATAATAGTATTAACGACCCTACTGAATATGCTACACTATAATATGCTACATCTGAAGCTCCACACATTTTATCAATCATTATTTTATCTGAACTTTGTAATATAAACTCCGACAGATAATGAGGCATTAACCCTATACAAAAACTAAGCGAAAAAAGCCAAATATTTTTATCAAAAAACTTTCTTTCTTTAAAAAGTAATAACAGATATATTACTAATCCGATTATTAAATAAGCAAAAACTTGAGGATAAATTTTCCATTCTGCTGATGCCTCAACAAAAATAATACAAAATACCCCTCCGAAGCCAGACATAATTGTTATCACTAAGGAAACAAAGATTGCTTGCTTATATGCATAGACATATCTTTTATAAGTCAACCAGCATTGAATTAAAGCCTCACCTATAGAATATAAAAAAAGGCATATAACAAGCGGTTTAGATAATCCAATAAATTTACACAATGGATTAATAAACACAAACGCTACTATTGTCCATAGCACTGTAATAACCATGCTAAGACTACATACTGTTGACAATACTTGTTTTTTATTATCATATTTCACATACAAATTCATTATAGATCTATAGAGAGTTAGTGTAACCAAAAGATCTATGACAACTTGCCATGCTGCAAAAGTGCTAGCTCTTCCATATTGTTTCTCTGTAAGAATTCTTGTAAATATAGGCGTACATATCATAGAAATCGCCTTCTGTAAGAACCCACATAATGTGAACCACACTCCACTTTTCAATGGTGCAGACATACTCTTATATTTCTGAATAATCTTTTTTAGCATTCACAACTTCCTTGATCTTCTTTTTCTTTAACTGCATTTTTTCGTGTAAGCTAATAATTTTGCTATCTAGAATCCTATATTTTATAAAAGTTCCCCATCTTTTTACACTTAATTTATTATATCTAAAGAGGTTTAAGACATCAAATAAAAATTTATCTTCTATTTTTAATTTAGCAAAATACCCATGTATCCATAGAATATTTCTGGGAATGAACCTTCTTATTAATAGGTATCTTTTTTTAAATTCCGCTTCTTCAATAAGTTTTTTCTCTCCATCAAAATCTTTATCAATCAGCATAGAAACAGCTTTACAATCTTCTTGAAACGGACTCTTCTTGAAATTTAAATAAATATTAACAACATCTTGTCCTATTGGAACATACTCATATTGATTATATAAATCTATCAAATATAAAGCTTCTTTTTGAGTTCTAAATAAAAATTCTGTATTTTTATATTCTAATCCCAAATCATCTAAAACCGCCTCGGTCTTGTTTTCAATCAACCGTATGCATTTTGCTGTTCCAACATTTTCAAACAACATATGCTCAAACAGTATACATTCAAACTTAAATTCTTCAATAATACACATTGGTAATGTATCAGCACTTAACCATGCCTCAACCTTATTGCCAAGCTTATTCTCACAAGACAAAGACTTAACAAATTGCAATCCTATCACATCAAGACTCCAATTAGATTTCAAGCAAATCTCTTCTAACCTTATCTGGGCATTTCCATTTATACTATTGTTAATTACGGCAATTTTACCATCGAAACATCCATATTCCTGTAGATATTGAAATAGTAATTCATATTGTTCACTAATTTTTTTATGGGCAATTTTTAACAATATTCCTATAATATCATCATATTTATGTTCCAATATGTCCCGCCTTAGAATTTCTTTTGCAACATCTAATTTTATATTTTTTTCATCAAATGTTTCATTTATTCTAGCTATATCATCCTTAATAAGCAAAAGTTCAATTATTTGTTTCCAAGTAAAACTAGACTTATCTGGTAATAATCCAACTAATGTTTCAACGGATGGATCAATAAAGAGTGCAGGAAGACGAAGCATATTTTTATTAAGTCTTAAATAGAAAACACTATTCAAATCTTCTGGAAATAATTTTTCATATATTTTCTTAATTAAATACCCCTCTCTCGCAATAAAATATAGCTTATCAATTTGTCGTTTTTCTTTTTTTTGTTTTATCCAATGACAAAATTCAACTAAAACTGGTGCAATAACAAATTTACCAATTCGACTCTCTACAGTACCATCTGAACAAAGCTTTGAAATTTTAATCAAATGATTTAGACCTGGATTAACCTTTGATCTATTTGATAAGTAACATTGAGTGACACTTCTTATAGGACGAACAATTGCTTCTATTCCCTTAGATTTAGCATTTTCAATGTCACTGACTAAATTATCCCCATAATGAATAATACTTGAACTATCAATTTTCAAGTCATTAAGAATATAATCATATAGATGTCCACTTAACTTTGTCAATCCTACTTCTGATGAAATGTATACCTTAACATACGGAATTTTTACCTTTTCTAATATTTTTTCTATACATATACGAGGAAGATACATATCTGTAGTAACAATAATTTTCTTTTTTAATTCAATACACGATTTAATAATCGGTAAAATTTCCTCGTTTATTACGCAGTTATTAATTTCAAATTCAATCTCAATATTTTTTAATATTTTTTTAATTGAACTTGGGTATTCCAAATATCTATAAATTTCATCTAAATTCACGTCTTCTTTTTCACGATTTGACCTAGCAACTCTTTCTGCATAAATTCTATTTATATAAAACTCTCGTTCATTAATTTTTTCTTCATTTCTTTCATTAAATAAAATGGGAATTATTCGAAACACATCTTGGGGAACTTCTACTGTCCTAAATATTAAAGTATCATACAAATCAAAAGATACATATTCATATTTCGTAATCATAATTTCTCCCCTATTTTTCTTTATTATATAATTCTGCATTAATTATCGAGCTCAATTCTGTTTTATTATAATTATCTAACACTGATCTCCAAAAAATCTTTCTTCAAGCATCAAACACAAACAATGATAAATTGGTAAATGATGTTCCTGTATCATATATGTTCTCGTATGAGGGGAACGAACAGTCACATCTGCCATATCAGAAAGTCTAGAATCTTTTGCTCCAGTTAATGCAATAATTTTCATACCTTTTGCTTTTGCAACAGTTGCAGCATAAAGAATATTTTTCGAATTTCCCGATGTGGATATGCCTAAAAAAACATCTTTTTCATTTCCAAATCCGTTTACTTGCTGTGCAAAGCAAAGAAGTGGCTCACAATCATTCATATAAGCAGTTGATAACGCAAAATGTCCATCAAGTGCAATAGCTGGCAATCCACCTTGAAGATTTTCTCCTAATATTTTTCCCATTTCAATATCAATATCTACTAACCGTTCTTTAAATTTTTTTGAAAGTGTTCTAGACTTTTCAAACCCTTTCATTAATTCTCCGACAATATGCTCAGCATCAGCTGCAGAACCTCCATTACCAGCAATTAACAGTTTTCCACAATTTTCATAAGATTTTTCTAAAATTTTATAAGCAATGATAATATTTTCTTTCTGATTTTCTAATTCAGGATATCTTTCAATTAATACGTCTACATGTTTTAATAGATTCATAATTCTTCTCCTATTTCAAATTCTTCTGGACTATAATGTATAACTCTTGTACCACCATTTTCAAATTCAAATGGAATATACATGAGATCTTTCATTGCCTCTTTTACAAATTTCTGTTTTTCCTGCTGCACGTAAAATACAAGGAATCCTCCTCCTCCAGCACCTAAAAGTTTTCCTCCTAATGCTCCAGCCTTAATTCCTTTTTCATACAATCTATCAATACTAGTAGTACTTATTGATTTTCCCATATGTTTTTTCAAGTTCCATGTTGTATCAAGTAATCTTCCAAAATCATCTAAATCTCTTTCTTGGTTTACAAGAATCTGTTCCGCCTCATCCACAAGCATATACATCTTCTTAAGCATTGTATTTCTATCCGACGGACTACTGAACGCATTCGCTTTTTGTATTTCAGATGAAAAACGGGTGAATCCCGTGAAGAACATCATTAAGTTTTCATTAAGTTTTCTTTTTCTTTCTGGAGAAATAATAATAGGAAGAACTTCATATCCATCTGGGCCAAAATTAATTCTATTAAATCCCCCATACGAAGCTGCTATCTGATCCTGCCATCCACCAGCTTCATTGCAAAGCACACGTTCCAAATAAATAGCTTCATCTGCTAACTTTTTTTTATCAGCATACTTGCCTTTAAGTGCATAAAATGCATTAAGCATACCAACTGCAAAAGAACTTGAAGTTCCAAGGCCTGAACGTGCCGGGAGATCCGCTTCATAAGTTAAACGAATTTCATGCATATCAAGCATTTTCATTGCTTCTCTAATAGCCGGATGCTGAATATCATTTACATTAGTAATACGTTCTGTTTTAGAATATGAAAGTTCCGTACTATAATCAAAAAATCTAGGCAAATGTCTAACATTGACATAACAATATTTATCAAAAGTTGTTGAAAGAACTGCGCCTTCATTGTTATAAAAATAATCTTTCATATCTGTCCCGCCACCGAAAAATGACATACGGAAAGGTGTTTTAGTTATTATCATTTTTTCTCCCTTTCATTTTTATTTTCATTAATAGTTTTCTCAAAACGAACTATTGCCAAAAATATACAATTTCATTTCCTGCCGTATTTACTAAAAAGCGAAAAATTATATAAATTGCCAATATAAACCAATGCAATAATCTACTATTGAAACTATATTTTTCTTTTGACACTAAATATAGCATCATGGGAACTTGAAAAATATTATAGTAAATAGACAATCTGGCAAATGCATAGTTAACATTTAGTGTAGCCATATACAAAATACATCCTATCAGATACAAATTAAAATATCCTTCATATCTCCTATTATTTTTATATGTGTTCCATAAATACACTCCAATAACAAGAAGTATCCCAATATTAGCAATTGCTTTTATTAAAAGAATCGCCCCTGAATTTGCATCCAATCCTGTTCCAGCCATAAATTCATTATTTATGGTAGTATAATTCAAGATTTTATTTTCTAATTGTCCACCAACAATCCTAGCAAATGCATTCGCAAGTGGGACTATACCTACCACTCCAAATATACATCCTACCATAAGTATCAACAACTTTTTCCAAAGATTGCCGTGATATTTAAAAACAAAATAGGAAGGAATAAATATTGCCGCGCTATAATGAAATCCACATGCAACTAATACACAAATCATAAACTTCTTAAAATTTTCACTTTCAATATACTTTGTTGAATATAAGCATATACATAAAGCTATACTTGAGCGTGTTGTGATTATATTGGCTCTATACAACCCCCACAAAACAAACATTACAGTAAAAAAATATTCGCCATAAAATTTTTTACATATTTTATTGTTGCAACAGCATTTTCTAAAATAGGTTTTCTCAGTTAATACGGTCTCCCCGTTAATATTTTCATTCTGTAATGATTTTAGAGGATTTGGAGTATATTCCATTGCAAAACAATATTGCATCACCAAAACAATCAATCCAATTACCAAACAAAATACTTGAAAACTATTAAATAATGCCTTTACTACAAGCTGCAAAATACTATATAATGGTTCATAGAAAAAATTCATAGGCATTGACAAATCTGTTGGATCTGTCATCAATTCAAAAACTTCTTTATATGTTACATAATCTCCCTGAGTTCCTCCTCTAATAGCACACAACACTACCATTGTTATCATTAGTATTGGTGCAAGAAAACAAAGACCTACGGACTTATTTCTTATAACTTTATTATTTACGGCAAACAGTTCTGCAAATGATAGAGCAGCAAATAAAAATAATATTATATATGATATTGTCATCTACTCCCCCCCGTTCTTATTAACATTCTTTCATATAGTTTGCCCGCATTTTCCCAGCTATTTTCTTTTGCTGCAACCGTCATTTTTTTTTCATAGTCCTTATTTTCATCCAAAGCTCTAATTATTACATCATGTAGATTTTCTACGTTATTTGCTTTGCAGCAATAACCTATATCATATTTATTTATATATTCCTTAAATGCGCCCACGTCAGATGCGATTACTGGAAGATGATACCGAATACTCTGCATCAAAACTCCACTTTGAGAGGAAAATTCTTTATATGGTAGCACAAGATAATCTGCTGCCTGAAATAAAATATCTCTAAAGTCATCATCTGTAAATGTCAAATATTCAACTGTCCGTATATTATTTTTTTTAATTAAATTTCTGTACCTATCAAATGTTTCTCCATATGGTAATGCTCCAGCTATAATTAATGTAGCCTTAATATTCTTCATGGCTGAAAGCAAAATATCTAACCCTTTTGACTCCCTTATTCCACCATAAAAGAGTAATACTTTTTCATCTACACCAATTTCTAGTCGTTCTCTACATTTGCTCTTTTTAAGTTTATTATAAAATATGTCTACCCCATGTGGTATAACCTGTATTTTCTTACTCTCAATCCCAAATTCTAATATCAGTTGTTCTCTGTTAGCAGCCGTATGAACCACTAACATATCTGCTACATCATACATCTTTTTCAAGGAATCTCTATTCCAACTCAAGGACTTCATAGGAACAATCACATCATGAACTGTATATACTAATTTCGTATAGGGCTTTATTTTTTTTATAAAATAACAATCCACAGCTGTCATAGTCAATTCTATAAGTGTTACATCAGGTTTAGTTTTCTTCACATAAGCATTTCTTTTCCTGCAATTACTGATTGCAACTCTTATTCTATTAATCGCCCATCTTATAGAACCTTTCTTATGTTTACAATCATTAGCAAATACATCAAAAAGCATATTTTTCTTTACAGATCTGTTTATCATATTTAAATATCTATTATTTTTATCCGATATATACGTAATGTCAAGATCCTTATACTTAGAAAGTTCGTTACACAATGGATATGTACTGTCGGCAAATCCTGACGAATATTCACTAATCAGTAATTTCATCTATTTTCTCCTTATTGTAGCTCGTCCTTAAATCAATTTATCAGTTTTAAAAGTTCTTCTGCAGAATGTTTCCAACTGAATGTTTCAATAAATCTAACTATTTCTGACCTCATCTTTGCCAGCAAACTAGTATCTAAAATAAACTTTTCCATTGCATATACAAGCTCGTCTACATCATTAGGATTTATCAAAAAACCTGTCTTACCATCAATAATCTGTTCATCCAATCCTCCAACATTTGAGGCTATGACAGGAATACCGTAATCATAGGAAACCATAACAACTCCAGATTGAGTTGCATCCTTATATGGACATACTGAGATAATATTTTCACCAGTAAATATACTTTCAACCTCTCGATCTTCCACAAAACGATTAATTAACGTTTTGTTAGTAAGTGCATCAAAACTTCTCTCATATTCAGTAAATTTTCCACTTCCTACTATAGTCAATGTTATATTGGAATACTTTTCCTGCAGTTGGGAAAAAGCCTTAATTAAAACATCTATCCCCTTATATTTTTCTATTCTTCCAAAAAACAAAAAATTAATAGTGTTAGAATTATATGAAATACATTTTTTTTTGTTTTTTATAGTTTTATATATATTATGTCTTCCAAGAGGGATATAAACTACTTTTTTCCATCTCTTTTGGGTTTGCTCAAGGAATTTTTTTGTATGCACAACTATAATATCTGCACTATATTGATTTCTGTCAAAAATTGTATATAATGGATTTTGACCGCTATGTGGAATTGGATCATGACATACTGTGATTGTTTTTCTTGCATTAACAATCTTATTTATTTTATTAGTCCAAAAAGTTATCATTGGACTATAAGAAGCTTTGACTCTATATTTTGAAATTTCTTTTTTTATCTTTCTCCCAATAATCCAATCAAAAAATATAGTTTTATACAAAAATTCAATATTACTGTTATAGGTATCTATCTCAATTATTTTTTCAAATGCAATTGAATCCCACATTTTTCGATTATCTATATATGAAGATATTATTGGAATTACCTTTTCTCCTTTTTCAACCAAAGCTTTAGCCATTTCATAAGCATCCAACGGCCCGCCGCCTTTTCGCCCCACATAATTTATCACAACAACAGAATCATTATTCAAAGTATATACCTCCGTATATTTTCACCAGGGAATTCCACCCTCCCCTTTTTGTTACTTATTTAAAAATTTTTTTGTTGCAAGCAACGTAATATTTTAGTATTCTTTGTTTTCAATAGTTAAAGACAAATAAATATTTTCCATTCTTTTTTTTACCTCACGTTTATCAAAGGCTTCAAGTTTTCTATAATTATCTTCTATCTGCTTTGAGTAAATTTTTAATATTTCTTCCCGTGTTCTCTCCCCAATAATATTTTTCATCTTTAAAACTATATCATTATAATCATCCTGATTAAATATATATTCATACTTATTTATTAAGTCTGTATTTCCTCTAATTGCAGAACACAGCACAATAGTTTTACATGCCATTGCTTCCATAAGTGCAACTGGCAATCCCTCTTGTAGCGATGGAAAAATAAATATATCTGCACTTTTACATAGTTCCAATACATCTGTTCTAAATCCCAGAAGTGTAACTTGATTCTGAAGATTCATATCTGAAATTAAATTTTCAAGATACTCCTTCAACTGTCCCTTTCCCACAATAAAATATTTAATTTTATCATTATTTAACACCTTCAATGCCCTTATTACTGCTTCGTGATTTTTCCTTTCACTTAACTCTCCCACAGAAAGTAACATTATATCATTTTCTTTAAGCCCCAATTCAGTTCTTTTGTGTTCAATATCAACACAACACATATTAATTTTTTCTATATCTACTCCAATTCCAGGAACATAAAAAATTTGAGAAGATTTAAATTTTTCTTTTGCACGATTATAGTCTTCCTTATTAATAGTAATAAGAATATCTGTATATCTAGAAAGATGCTTTTCTATCGGATAAAACAAAACCCAATTTTTTAGTGGAGCTCCATGATAAAAATGAAAGCCGTGTGCTGTATAAATGACCTTCGTGTGAGTTTTTTTTGCAGCCAATCTCGCAATCGCCGACGCAATAGGTGTATGTGTATGAATAAATTCATAATCATTTTCTTTAAGTAATCTTACTATTTTTTTATAAGCATTTAAATGCCTTTTAATACTTAACGGACTTCTTGAAAAATCAACTTGTAAACACAAAACCCCTGATTCTTCCATTTGTTTTTTTAAGGACATTACTTTTGCTTTTGGCCATACACTCATATCTGAAAAATCACATGCAACATCTACTTTATATCCCATTCCTAATAGTATTTGAATATTATCCATATTAAATTGACCTATCATAGATGGAACGGATGCCACCATCAATACTCTATTGTTCATATATCGTTCTCCTTTGAGGTTCAAGATAAATTAAAAGCAAACACTTACCGGACAAAATCTCTCATTTCTATTTTCAACTTTCCTACTATAAATATTTCTTTCTAAAAGTTCCTATTTTATTCAGCTTTTTTCTTAATTTAATCCAATTCAAAGATTATTCCCCTTAAAAATAAATATCATCCATACTACCTGATCTTCTTTGCAGGGCTACCCACATAAGTTCCACACTCCGTACAATCTTTAGTCACAACAGCACCTGCACCAATAATTGTCTTAGGAACCATCGTTTTTCCTTGAATAATCTGCATGCCTGTACCAAGTTCACAGCACTCCCCAACTATCACATTTCCCGAAACATTCACACTCGGATAAATTGTCACAAAATCCTCAATCACATCATCATGTCCCAATGTACAGTCCAAATTAATAATCACATGCTTTCCAATACTGATATCTACTGTAGCAATTGTACCTGCACATATAATAGTTTCCTCGCCAATTGAAACTCTCTTTGATAAGATGACAGATGGATCCAATTGTTGCAAATCGCACGCCACTATTTGATAATTTTTCAATTATTTGCTTGCGTACTTTAGCATTTCCAACCGCGCAAACTGCATAAGCATTTTCCTGCTGTTTCAGATACTCACAATCACCAAGTACAATATACCCATCCTCTTTTGTTTTCCACTTTGTTTCATTATCATCAATAAAACCTTTAAGGTTCCATGTCGGTGTCACATTATTGATTCTCTCAACGCACCATGCAACTTCTCGACCAAAATCGCCTGAGCCAATAATGTACAAATCTATCATAGCTTTTCTCCCTTATGCAATTTTCACATTAGGGATTGATACATTATATAATCTAAGGGTTACCCCCCGAAAATACGTTCGTTTTTCATTTTTTTCACCGGAACTCCTATATAGGTTCCATTCTCCTTTATATTTTTTATTACTAATGCACCAGCACCAATCATACACACTTCACATATCTCAATATTGTTACTCACTGTAGCTCCTGCACCGATCCAAGTTCCATTTCCAATGATTACAGTGCCTGCAACATGTGCTCCTACTGAAACATGTACAAAATCTCCAATATTACAATCATGGTCAACAGATGCACCAGTATTTATGATACATCCCTCTCCAATATTTGTATCAGAGTTAATTATTGCACCTGCCATAATCACGGTACCTTTTCCAATCGTAACTCTTCTGCTGATTACCGATTGAGGATGAATCAAAGTGGTCAGTCTGTCTTCTCCTACTTTTTGTTGCATTTTCCTGCGAATAGAGGCATTCCCTATCGCAACAATAATATCATAATCTGGATATTTTGCTGCATCTTCTGAGGTTCCCGCAACTGGAAATCCAGCACATTCTTTTAATTCAGGATTATCATCCAGAAATACTATTTCTTCATATCCGTTTTTGACAGCAATATCAGCAATCACTTTTCCATGACCACTTGCACCTATGATAGCCAATTTTTTCATTTATTTGTTTCCCATAAACTCTTCCATCGTCGCTGATGTATCTGACGAAATTCCTTCTTTTTTCACTACAGTTTTTACTGTATCCAAAATAACCTTAATATCCGTTTTCATCGAAACATGATTCACATACCACACATCCATTGCGAACTTTTCTTCCCATGACACTGCGTTTCTTCCATGTGCCTGCGCATACCCTGTAAGTCCAGGTCTGACATCATGCCTGTGATGCTGTTCTTCATTATATCTTGGCAAATACTGTACCAATAATGGTCTCGGACCAATAAGGCTCATATCACCTTTCAGAATATTGAAAATCTCTGGCAATTCATCCAAGGAGGTTGCCCGAAGAGCTTTTCCAAACTTTGTTAATCGAATCTCATCTGATAACAAGTTCCCGTTTTCATCCCGCGCATCCGTCATTGTACGAAACTTATACATATTGAAAATTCTTTCGTTTTTTCCCGGTCTTTGTTGTTTAAACAGTACTGGAGAACCAAGTTTTACACGAACCATTACCGCTAAAATTATATATAGCCACCAGAACAATACCAGAACAACCAGTGAACACACAATATCTATCAGTCGTTTTACATATTTTTCATAAAATCCCTGTTTATGCTGCATTATTCTCTCCTGCCTATGCAAAACACTCTTTGATCACTTCTATAATTCGGTTCTGCTGCTCCACTGTCATTTTATTATCACTCGGCAGACACAATCCGCGATGAAAGATATCCATTCCCACATCAAGTGGCTTTCCGTCTTTTCCAAGAGTCCCACCTCTGATATAAGCATTGGTCTTCGCTCTTCCGTTTCCTTCCCGTGTCACAAAACCATTCAAACGATAAATTGGCTGCATATGCATCGGTTTCCATATCGGCCGTCCTTCCGCATTGATACTCGCAATTGCATCCAAGATTTCTGTCGGACAGCTTTTCCCCTGTTCGCCGATATAGAGAGCTTCCTGTTCACCACGTACCTGCTTGCACATGGCGTCCGGTTCAATGATCATACAACTGAGCCAGAAATTCGGTTCACTATTTGTTCCATCATATGGATTCATATGTACTGGAAGTCCCTTCAGTCCGTCTTTATACCTTTCGTAAATTGCTTTCTTCTGTGCAATATGCTCTTCCAGATAAGGAAACTGTCCTCTCACCACGCCTGCGATTACATTGCTCATGCGGTAATTGTATCCCAGTTCCTCATGTTGATACCATGGGGCATTTTCTCTGGACTGTGTGGACCATTTCCGCACTTTCTTTGCCGCTTCTTCATCATCGGTAAGAAGCATTCCACCGGCTGATCCGGTTATAATCTTATTTCCATTAAATGAGATTGCATTAAAATCACCAAATTGTCCCGTCTGCTTTCCTTTATAAGTCGCACCAAGTGATTCTGCTGCATCCTCGATCAAAATCGCATTGTGCTTTTCACACACATTGCGTATTTCATCCACTTTTCCCGGTGTACCGTATAGATGTGCTGTAACAACCACTTTCACTTCCGGATAAAGTACAAATGCTTTTTCCAATGCCACCGGGTCCATATTCCAGGTATCATATTCCGTATCGATAAATATCGGAATTCCACCTTCATAGACAACCGGATTCACCGTTGCATCAAATGTCATATCGGAACAGAATACTTTATCTCCCGGTTTTACTCCTGCCAGTTTCACTGCCATATGAAGTGCTGCAGTTCCTGCTGACAAGGCGACTGCATATTTACATCCTACCTTTTCACAGGCTAATCGCTCCACTTCATTGATATTTGCACCAACCGTTGACATCCAGTTGGTTTCATAGGCTTCTTTTATATATTCCAGTTCCGGTCCATGCATGGTGGGGGAACTGAGCCATACTTTATTTTCAAATGCTTCTCTTTCTTTTGTGAAGTCAAACATTTGTTTTCCTCTTTTCTCTTCTGAAAATTATTATTTAAACTCTACTTCTAAACTAAAGTATTATATCACACTTTGTCTTATATATCTACTTTCTTTCTGTTTTGTGGCGGATTTTATTGCAAAACTGTCCCAAAACCATTAATAAGGAGTGATTCCTTTACGATAGTATAAATCCTCGCCGTAAAGATCTCTCCGGCTTTTATCACTTTTCAATTTGCAAAATTGTATCAATCACTGTAGCAAATATATCAAAAGCATTGTACAATATATTCTTTGAATAAAATAAAAGGAGATTAAAAACATGAACTATTTAAAAATTGATATTGAAAACTATTTAGAATATTGCAGAACCCAAAAGCGTTTAGATAAAAAAACTCTAAAAGCATACCGTATTGACCTGCATCAATTTTCTGGACAAATTCTCATAACCAAATGTGCAGAAATTACTATTACTATATTAGAAACATATATTGCAAAACTTCACCAACAATATGCTCCCAAAACCGTAAAAAGAAAAATTGCTTCTTTGAAAGCATTCTTTCACTATCTCGAATATAAGGAAATAATTAACCAGAACCCTTTCAATAAATTACAGTTAAAATTTCGTGAACCACTCATACTACCCAAAACAATTCCTTTACACACCATTGAAATATTACTAAATACAATATATGATCAATACCACGCAGCCTCTAACTATTACATAAAAAAGAATTCACTCCGAGATATAGCTGTTATTGAACTGCTCTTTTCAACAGGAATCAGAATCTCTGAACTATGTACAATACCATACAGGAATATAGACCTACAAAACAATATTATTATAATCAACGGAAAAGGAGCCAAAGAACGCTTAATTCACATATGTGATAAGCATGTCATTTCCGTGCTTGCAGAATACTATTCGATATATAATTCAGAAATTCTATCATGTGAATACTTTTTCGTAAACAATATTGGAAAACGCCTGTCTGAACAATCTGTTAGGGAAATGATTAACAAATATTGTCAAATAGCAGATATCCGGCAACACATTACCCCCCATATGTTCCGACACTCTTTTGCCACATTACTTTTAGAAGAAAATGTCGACATTCGTTATATTCAATCGATGCTTGGGCATAGTTCAATAAACGTAACAGAAATATATACACACGTTACCATGTCGAAACAAAAAGACATCCTTAAATCAAAACATCCACGTAAAGACATGAACATATCAAATCAATTATAGCAATCGCAACATTCCCAAAGATGACCTATTTTAAAACTGTTTTATCAGTTTTATAGGCAGTGAAATGCGAACGCACGTAAAACAGGAAATCGCTTGCTACGTGTGTAGATAAAAATTACGCAAAAACACCTTTCCTCCTACACAGCATTGTTAAAATATTATCGGAAGAAAGGTGTTAAAGTGCAAAACAAATACATCCGATAATTTCATTCTTGAAAAAGACATATGTCAAGTTTTATAAGATCTTTTTATGGGTGATGCAACTACTTGACTATACTAAAAGGATCTAGTACTTATCTTATCACACCATTCATTGTTATATATTGTATCTAAATATCTTTCCCCTCTATCTGGAAAAATACCAACTATTTTTGTAGATTCTAGACAATTCGAATATCCTGTATATTTTTGAATAGCATAGGCTACCGCCCCACTTGACGCACCCACAATAATTCCTTTTTTTAACAATTTATTGCACTCCGATATTGCTTCTATTTCCTCAACAATCATATAGTCATCAAACTTAGCATGTATTAAATTTTGTGGAGTCAAACTAGTTCCGATACCCGAAATATGCTTCTTTTGGTTGCTTTTTTCAAAAATTTGCGATCCCACAATATCAACTGCAATAATTTTACAGTCAGGAAATTTCTCTTTTATTTTTTTAGATGTACCTGCCAAAGTTCCGCAAGTACTAACTGCAACAAATAAATAATCTATCTTTTCCATTTCATTACATAATTCCTCTCCTAAAGAAAAATATGCCTTCCAAACATATTCATTTCCATATTGGTTTGTCCAGTACGCATTCTTGTGATCAGAAACATATTCTTTTACAATATTTATTCTATCCTGAATATAATTTCCATTTTTGTCAACTTTACTGGCAACAATAACTTCTGCTCCCAATAGTTCAATAATTTTTTTATTTGACGCAGTTACATTTGGATCAACTACACATATAAAGGAATTACCTTTTATTTTACACATGCCAGCTAAAGCAATCCCAAAGTTTCCAGATGATGATTCAATAATAATTGTATCCTTTTTTATAACTCCATCACTATATGCATTTTCCATCAGATATTTTGCAGCCCTGTCTTTAACACTTCCAAACAAATTACTTCCTTCTATTTTTGCGTAATAATTTATTTTATCATTTATTTTCAGTAATGGCGTATTGCCTATCATATCTGTAATATTTTGTATTATCATATAATTCACCTCCGAAGATAATAAGAAATTATCCTCGGAGGTGAATTATATGATAATACAAATCAATAATATACATAGCACAAATTCATTATCAATTATCAAATTATTGAGTTGTGTCAAAAAATACAAAATTACAGTTATTGGTTCTGATACATATAAAATGGGAGAATGTGCTGGAAGTCTTCTTGTTGACAAATATTATCAGGCCCCATCTATATCTCAAGAGACAGAATACATCAATTTCTTAAACAGTGTAAATGAAAAAGAAAACATTGATCTGCTAATACCAGCTTCCGATGCAGAAGCTGTATTACTTTCTAAATTCAGAAGTCAAATAAAAACAAAATTTTTTTCAGCTGATTACAAAACAGTAGCTCTGTTTAAGGACAAACTTAAAGCAACACAGGACTTAATGAAAAATAACATACTAGTTCCTCGTATTTGTGATAATTTGTTTAATGAAAAAAAAGTGATTTTTCGCAAAAGAAATTCTGTAAATAGTCTCGGAATATATATCGTAGACTTGCAAAAAGCTGAATATATAGAAAATCATTTTAATCCTGATTATTTTGCACAGCCTTACATAGAAGGGGACACTATAATTGTTGATGTTTTTTCTGATAAAAATGGTATTCCAAAATTAATAATCCCACGAAAAACTATTGAAATCAGAGATGGAACAGCCTTTAGAAGTCAAATTATTTATGATGAGACCGTTATTGCAATTACAAAGAAAATCTGCGATTTATATAAACTCCCCGGATTTTGTAATTTAGACTTTAAAGTTAATAATGGTAAATACTATTTTATCGAATTAAATGTACGCTTTGCCGGATCAGGAATATTCTCAATAATAGCTTCTTTCAATTATATGGAAACCTATTTAGAGCATTTTGTGCTAAATAAACCATTACGCGATATGGATTATTATATGAATTATGTCTGTTGGAATTCTATTGTAACACGTTATCTTGAAGAACTTATATATCCATACATTAGTGAATAAGCAATTTTTGCTTATTCACTAATGTTTTCAATATCGTGGTTCCAGAATGATAAGTAGATTATATACCATGGGTGTTTTATACGATTTTTTTCTTCTTTTGTTTTAGGTCCGTCTATACGTGCCCTTATATAGCGACTATGTTCTTTTAATGCATATGCTTTATTATAATAAATTTGGCTTTTTTCTATTTCACCAGATTTATTTAACACAGCATATGCATTGTAATAAAACAAAGCATGTATATGATGATCTGGCTCTAATGGAATTATATCAAGCCCCCTTTCTATTAACAGGTTAGCTTTTGTGAATTTGTCATTTTCATAACACCATGCAAGTTTAACTATAATTATTGCTAATTTGTCATATGGTATTACAGCCGTAAATTCTGATTTTTGCAATAAATCCCAAACATGATTATCATGAATTCCCTGATCCATTAATATATCCGCTTCATCAACCCATAAAACATTTCCACGTATTGAATAGTTTTTTAGTGATTTCTCAGCTTCTCTCAACATACTTAAAGCTCTACCATTTCTTCCTAATCCAGCCAATAGTTTTGCATAAGTTATTTGTGATTTTCCTCTTTGATATACATTATTATATTTATCAAACATTTTTACACTTTGCTTTGCATACTTTAAAGCTTTTTTGTTAGGCAAATAAATATTTGTCAACCTAAGAAAAACCGCATATTCATAATATGTTCTATATATAGGGGTGGTTAAAATTTTTTTGTGTATTTTTATACATTCAGAAGTTTGCCCAGTATATCTATAACTACTTAGGCAGGCTAGCATCATGTTTAATCCTATGCGTGATTCAAGAGATATTTTAGGTTTTATATTTTCAAATAATTCTACAACATTTTCATGTTGATCTAATGCGGATAGATACAATAGTTTATGTAGCAAAAGTAATTTACTTTCAAGAAATTGACCAGAATTTTCTAAAAAACATAATATCTCATAGCCATTAACATATAACTCCAATTTATAACATATTTCGAGTAATCTAAAAAGTATAGACTTATTTTTGGATATATCCTCCCTGACAATTTCATATAACTGTTTAATATAATCCCATGCATCTTCTGGAGAAATTGATATTATAATTTTACTTTCTAACTGCGGAAGTAATTTTTTTATTTCAAATGGTTCAACTTTAGAGTATAAATATAATAATCGTCTCCAGGCTTCATTACTTTCACTAATATTAGAACTTTCCAAATATCCTAAGTAAAAATTTTTTGTTCTTCCATAAACAACAGTATTAATTCGTTCGAATTCATCAATATGCTTTTCCCATTGATCAATAATGCTTGCATGTTTTAATTCATAAAAAGAATTATTTTCATCAATTAAGTTTAAGTCCAATAACTCATGTACTGCATTTGAAATATTCAATTCAGGAAAGAATATCATTTCAGCGTTTTTTCTTTTTATCTTTCCTTTATGAAAAATTATAAGACTTAACAGGGCAAGAGTTTCTTGATTGCTTATATTGTGTATAATCTGGTAAGTCCCATTCTCATTATCGCTACTTTCACATCCACAGGTATCATCAATATGCTCATATGTTACAGAATAATCTATTAATTCCCTTAAGTTTCCCAAAGAAACCTCCTCATAATGATTTATAACATTTATATTAAATGCTATATCATTAGATAAGTTTTTTACATTTCTATGAACAATATCTATAATATATGTTTTGTCAATTGGCTCTAATTCGGTTTTGATGACGTTTACGCCTAATCCGGAAAAATATTCTTTCTGTTTATTAAATGTGTCCGAGTCAGGAATATGTGTAAATTCTAATATACAATAAATACTTGAATCATTATTATCTATCCAATCCTTAAAGCAATCTAATGACTGACTATCTATATTTTGAAAGTTATCTACTATTAATAAAACTTTTCTATTTCTAAAAATATAATTTATGTAATTTATCTTTATAAGAACAGAATCAACAGAAATATCATGCTTAAATTTGTCTGTCGAATACTCATTTAATCTCAAAATTTTCTTTAAAATTAGATAACATATGTTTTTTAGCAGTCCGTTCTTTGAATCCGAATCAAACAATGTTTCCAAACCAATTTCTAATCGAGTACGATTTACAGTTTTATCATTATACTCATTCAAAAAATTATCAAATGTTAGCGCATATCCATTTTCTTCTTCCAATTTTTCAAAATATTTTGTAACACCATCAAATATTTCTTGTAAATAATACCATGCAGTATCTCCACTATCATCATTACAAGGCTTTGTTTTTATTCTAATAATATCTAAATCATTTTTATCAATTTTATTATATTTTTCAATTACTTTAGTAATTAATGAAGTTTTTCCTATAGCAGTTTCAGACCAAATATAATGAATGGTTTTTTTGCCAAAATTTTGACTTATAATTTTAACAATCTCATCAGATTCGACTTCTCTATCTACAATCACATCACTTTGCTGCCAAATGATTGTTTTCATCGTTGAATATTCCTTTCCTGTGTTGTATAGTAAACATAGGATAATTTCTTATTATCTAGTGTCCATTATATCATATAATGAATCGAAATTCATTAATTATCTAACAAATAACCATTTCTGAAAATTGCAAAGTTTAATTCTACCATCCATTTATACAGTGGAATTCTCTTCTGCACAAGTGGAGTTTAATCTTTCATATCATAAATGGTATGCTCATGTTGGCCTTCTGACAGCAGTAGAAGGAGAACTAGCATGAGCAAATATATTCCCGGTAATCAAAAACATCTTACTCTCGAAGATCGCAAATACATTGAAAAATCCCTAAACGCTGGCTGTTCTTTTAAGGACATTGCAAGATATCTTTGTAAAGATCCAACAACAATCTCAAAAGAAATCAGGCTGCACAGGCTCAGCGACTGGTATCACAAAGGCTGTTTTAACAATGCACATAACTTTTGCGTCCACAGATATCATTGCAAAAAAGTCAATGCCTGTGGCAAGATCATTCTCTGCGGTGTCAAATGTACCACCTGTCCAACCTGCAACCAGACATGTCCGGACTTTGTCAAAGAACGATGTAACCGACTCGATAAAGCACCTTATGTGTGTAATGGTTGTCCAAAAGCAATCAATCACTGCACGATTGCCCACAAATACCGCTATGATGCTATTTTTGCTGACCGCAAATACAAAGAATGTCTCTCACAGTCCAGGGCCGGTATAAACATGACCAGACACGAACTGCATCAGAAAGATATGGTCATCACTCCCCTGATTTTTCAGGGACAGTCTCCATATCAGATTATAACGAATCATCCAGAACTCGATATGTCCGTGAGAACTCTGTATTCTTACCTTGATAAAGGAATCCTGTCCGCAAGAAACATCGATCTGAAACGTCAGGTAAAATTCAACCCCCGCAAAGTACACAAGACCCAGATCAAAGACAGATCCGTTTTTATCAGACGTATGTTTTCTGATTTTCAAGTCCTTGAGCTTGACCATTTTGCTGAAATGGATACCGTTCACTCATCGCAGGACTCAAAGCGTGTCATCCTGACATTCTTCTTAACCCGTGAAAAACTGTTTCTTGCATTCATTATG
>ERZ780137.759-NODE-759-length-24358-cov-25.397646_pt1 | contig 24358 bp, 17 predicted proteins | sample MGYA00511020_ERZ780137 | MGnify/ENA primary metagenome ERZ780137 (study PRJEB29588, sample SAMEA2157917) | human gut metagenome | biome: human gut; feature: human-associated habitat; material: faeces | place: Denmark | collected 2008/2010 ... | reverse complement strand
CGTCGAGCATGTCGGCCACCAGCGCCCGGAAGGGCTGCATCGTGACGTTGAACGAGAGGTCCATGAAGAGCAGGATGAAGGCCCCCATGGCCAGCGGGGCGAAGGTCAGCAGGCGCGGACAGTTGGGCATGAGCGCCAGGGCGAGCGTCGAGATGATCGATCCGCCGAGGATGTAGGGGATGCGGCGGCCCAGGCGGGTCCACGTGCCGTCGGAGAAGAGTCCGATGATCGGCTGGACGATCATGCCGGCAATCGGCGCCGCAAGCCAGAAGTAGCTGAGGTGGCTGACATCGGCTCCCAGCGATTCGAAGATGCTCGACGTATTGGAGTTCTGAAGCGAATATCCGATCTGTACGCCGAGAAAGCCGAAGCTGAGGTTCCAAATCTGCCAGAAGGAGAGTTTGGGCTTGTTCATTCGGGTATCGGGTTGTTTTAGGTTATACAAATTTTAATAAAATATCTCATTTGCGGAACTCCCGGGCGACGAACGGGGCGTCGGATGCGACGAACGGCGGGATTTTTCCGACGAGCGGTTTGCCCGGCGGATTTGTTTTTTTCGTCGGAAATGCCTACCTTTATTGTAGCATAGGCCGCCCCGGGGCGGCAAACCCGACAGTCATGCGTTCGCTCAAGGTCTCCGGAATCATCCATCTGTTCGCCGTGCTGCACGCGGCGGTGGCGCTGCTGTGCCGTGTCGCGGGGGTGCACGACGAACTGGTCCTGACGCTGCTCACCATCGTGATGATCGTGCTGATCTGCCTGAAACGGGGCCTGAACGTCGAGTTCACGGCCTCGTGCGTGATCGTTGTCAACGTGATCGGTTACCTGCTCGGTACGGGCGGCGCGGCGCTTATCGAGCGGATCGTCCGCTCGCCCCTGGCCGTGCATGCCGTCTCGACCTTCCTCACCACGGAGATCCTCGGCTGGGGTATCTACTGGTTCACCCGCTTCCTGCGGCGCGGCGATGCGTCGGAGCGTCCGGCGACGTGGAATCCCCGCATCGGGCTGCTGCTGCTGGCCGTAGGGGTGATCTTCGTCCTGCGGCTGGCCTACGTCGAGCTCTTCGCCTCGCCGTCGTTCTCGGCCGACCGGCTCTACCGGATGGCCGATCTGCTCGCCTCGAACTCCGTGGCGCTCATCGTCCTGCTCTGCGTCAACGTCATCTTTGTGCGCCACATGCGGCGCCATGCCGAACGGCCGGTCGTCGTCAAGGGGGTGCTGCTGCTGATTTTCGTCCTGCTGACGACGGCCTGCGTGGCGCTCCTTGCCGGACTGCACCTCCCCTTCGGCTTCGACCGCAGCTTTTCATGGCGGGAGTTCTTCCAGCTGTCGATTCTCACGCTGCTGGTCGAGATGACCCTCTACTCGCTCATCTTCATGATCGACTACGCCCTTGTCGCCCGCTCCGTGCTGCGGGTCGAGCGGGGCCGCACCCACCAGGCGCAGTTCCTCTACATGAAGCTCAAGCAGCAGGTCAATCCCCATTTCCTCTTCAATTCGCTCAACATCCTCGACTGCCTGGTCTGCGAACAGCGCACCGAGCAGGCCAGCGCCTACATCCGCAAGCTGGCCGGCATCTACCGCTACATGCTTCAGAACGAACAGGAGTCGCTCGTGCGGCTGAAGGAGGAGATGGATTTCGTCGGCATGTACGTCGATCTGCTGCAGGTCCGCTTCCCCGACGGTTTCCGCGTCGAGACCGACCTCGCCGACGAGGCCCTCATGCGCAGCATCGTCCCGTGCTCCGTGCAGCTGCTCATCGAGAATGCCATCAAGCACAACGTCGTCGACGCCGCCTCGCCGCTCGTGATCCGCATCACGGCGACGACCGAATCGGTCACCGTCGCGAACGATCTGCGGCCCAAGCTCCCGGCGTCGGCCTCCTCCACGCATGTGGGGCTGAACTACATCCGCCAGCAGTACCTCGACCTGGCCGGCCGGCCGATCGTGATCGAACAAACCGAAACCCTGTACCGTGTCACCTTACCCCTCTTATAAGCCTATCCCATGAGAGTATTGATCGTTGAAGACGAGCCCATGGCCCAGCAGAACCTGGTGCGGACGCTCACGCAGCACTACCCCGACCTGCGGATTGTCGGTGCGACCGGCTCGGTGCGCGAGACCGTCGAGTGGCTCCGCACGCCGGGAAACACCGCCGACGTGATCTTCATGGATGTGGAGCTCTCCGACGGCGACTGCTTCGAGATCTTCCGGCAGGTCGACGTCTCGGCCCGCGTCGTCATGACGACCGCCTACGACAGCTATGCCGTGCGGGCCTTCGAGGTCAACAGCATCGACTACCTGCTCAAGCCGATCGACCCCGCGGCGCTGAAGCGGGCCGTCGAGCGGTGCCGGCAGCGCGACGCGGGCTTCGACGCCGAGCGGCTGCTGGCGGCCATCCGTGCACCGCGCGCCTACAAGCAGCGCTACATCGTGCGCTTCAACGACCGGATCGTGCCCGTGAAGAGCGAGGAGATTGCCTATTTCTACTCCGAGGAGAAGAATACCTACCTGGTGACGGAGGACGGCAGCCGCTACGTGATGGACCTTTCGCTGGACATCCTCTCCGAGGAGCTCGACGGGAAGCGCTTTTTCCGGATTTCGCGCAACTGCATCATCTCGATGCCGGCGATCGCCAGCGTCGTGAAGTATCAGGGCAACCGGCTCAAGATCGTGGCCCGGCCGCGTCCGGCCTTCGATCCGGTCGTGAGCCGGTCGCGGGTCGACGATTTCCTGCGCTGGCTCGAGGGCGAGGCGTGACCTGCCCCGCTGCGGGCGATGTTGGGCGGCTTCGGGCCGGCGGTCGCGTCCGGCCTTCTACTCTACGACAAACGGCGGGACGATCCCCATTCGGATCGTCCCGCCGTTTTTTTGCGGAGCGGAAAGTCAGCGGCGGCCGCTGACGGCAATCATGTCGTGCAGCGTCGTGTTGAAGTCCTCCTCGCCGATCAGCCGTTCGAGCGTCAGGTGCATGCGGTAGCGCCAGTAGTAGCGGGGAATGGCCGGAATGTTGATGCGCTCCTTGTCGGGCATGCGGAAGCGCAGCGAGCCGTCCATCGAGAGCCAGTCCTGCAGGGGCAGGATCGTGAACATCGACGGGGAGGCGAGGTGCATCTCGATGATGCGGCGGCAGATCCACGGTTCGCAGAACCAGGGTACGTCGCCCTCGCCGTGCAGCACCTCGCGGTAGAAGCGCGCCGTGACGGTGCGGTCCTCCTCCCACCAGGCGCGCAGCGGATTCATGTCGTGCGTCGAGGTGGTGCAGACCGAGAGGTAGGGGTAGCGGGCCGGATCGGCAAAGGTCTCGGCCGGCGACTTGGGCATGCGCTGGATTTCGAGCGAGAGAATCTGCAGCATGCGCATCGTCTCGGGCACGCAGTCGGGGATCATGCCGAGGTCCTCGCCGCAGGCGAGCATGTCGGTGGCCGTAAGCAGCACGGGTAGCTTGCGCAGGGCCGACTCCTGCCAGAAGCTGTCGTGACGGCGGTAGAAGAAGTCGTCGTGCAGCCGGTTGAAGGCCGCCTGCTGCCAGTCGGCGAGCAGCCGGAAGGCGCAGGTTGTCTGGGCGCCGATGCGCGGGTGGTAGTACCCCTTGCGGCGCGGGTCCTCGACGAAGAGCACGTCGTCGAGCAGCGCCATGAGCCCCTCGCGCAGCCGTTTCGTGCGGTCGTCGTCGCCCGGCAGGCGCTCGGCGATCTTGCGCTGCGTGGCGAAGGCGGGGATGAGCCGTCCGTTGCGGAGGCATTTCGTGCGCACTTCGCCGGCCAGATCGCCGAAGAGCGTGTCCAGTATCCAGTCGTCGGTGTGCGGTGCCGTGAAGCGGTCGTCGTCCATCTCGAAGCCGACGTTGCGCAGTTCCTCGGCCGAGTAGGGCATCGCGGGGTTGAAGTGTCCAAGCAGGCCGTGCACGGCGTCGGCGGGAATCTCCCAGATGCGGAAGAACCCGAGGATGTGGTCGATGCGGTAGGCGTCGAAATACTCCGACATCTTCTTCAGGCGGGCGCGCCACCAGGCGTAGTCGTCCTGCGCCATGCGCTCCCAGTTGTAGGTCGGGAATCCCCAGTTCTGCCCCGAGGCCGAGAAGGCGTCGGGCGGCGCTCCGGCCTGCGAATCGAGGTGGAACAGGCGCGGCGACTGCCAGGCGTCGACGCTCGTGCGGCTGATGCCGATCGGCAGGTCGCCCTTCAGCACAATGCCGCGGCTGTGGGCGTAGCGGCACGCCTCGGAGAGCTGGAGGTGCAGGTGGTACTGCACGTAGCAGTGGAAGGCCACGTCGTTGCGCCGCTCGAGGCAGAAGGCCTCGATCTTCTTGCGGTCGAAGCGGGCGTAGTCGCCCCAGCGCGAGAAGTCGGCCGTGCCGTAGTCGTCGCGCAGCGTGCGGAAGGCGGCGTAGGGCAGCAGCCACTCGCGGTTGGCCTCCATGAACTCCTTGTAGTCGCGGCGTGCGGCCGTGCGGGCGCCGTGGCGCGCGAAGGCCTTGCGCAGCAGGTCGTTCTTCGTGCGGTTGACCCGTTCGTAGTCCACCTCGGGCAGGGCGTTCAGCTCGTCGCGCAGGCGGCGGTATTCGTCGTTCTCCTCGACGCCCGCCTCCGTCAGACGCAGAAACTGCGGATGCAGTGCGAAGGTCGAGTTGGCGTTGTAGGGATAGGAGTCCTCCCACGTGCCGGTCATCGTCGTATCGTTGATCGGCAGCAGCTGCAGGATGCGCTGCCCCGTGGCCGCGGCCCAGTCGACCAGCAGCTTGAGGTCGGGAAACTCGCCGATGCCGAAGTCCTTGTCCGAGCGGAGCGAGAAGACCGGAATGGCCGTGCCGGCGCCGCGCCAGCGGCGTTCGGGAATCTGCGGGACGGTCGTGGCGTCGACGACGGCCTCGCCTTCGGCCGGCAGATCGGACCAGGTGCGGTTGGGGCCCTCTTCCCAGATGATCGGGGTGAGGGTCCGGCGGTCGGCGATCAGGTACTTGTACTCGAAGCGGCGCGTGACGGTCAGCGCGAGCGACCACTCGGGAAAGCGGGTGTCGTCCAGCGGCAGCACCTGTTTCCAGTCGCCCAGTTCGCGGCCGCTGCCGGCGATGGCCAGCACCTCGTCGGGGCGCAGCTGCGCCTGGGCCGTGCGGAGCAGGATGTTGCCGCGCCGTCCCTTCCGTGGTGCGGCCGCGTGGAGGCGTTCCGCCTCGCGGGAGAAGATGCCCCGCGAGAAGGCCGACGTGTGGAACGGTCGGTCGGCGGGGATGTCCTGCCAGCGGTCGCGGATACGGAGCGTCGCCGGAGCCATGCCTTCGGGCAGCTGCAGCGTGTGCGGCGCCCATTCGCGGCGGCGGCAGACGCCCTCCGCTTCCACCTCGTAGAGGTACTCCAGCGGCTGCGACGCATCGGCCTTCGCAAGGGTCGCGCGCCAGATTCCGTTGTCGGCGTACTGCATTTCGAGGCGCCGGCGTCCGATGCGCAAAACCAGCTGCTCGCCCCATCGGGTACGGTATTCGATGCTGAAAACGATTTTCATAGGACAGGTATGTCGTTTTGATTCGATTCGGGTATTCGGGTAGCGGTATGCAAAATTAAAAAATCCGTCCGAATTCGCGGCATGCGCGGTGCGAAATTTTTGAACTGCACCGCAAAACGGCGCCAAAAAAACCGGACGGTGCAAACCGTCCGGTCCGTTGTGTCGTTTTCATGGGGAGCTTCCGTCGGGTTGCCACTGTTGCGCGGCCCTCGTTGCACCGCCCTCGTTGCGCGGCTCCTGTTGTGCCGCATCCGCCGGGCTGGAGAGCATGCCGTTTCCGCCTCCCCTCTCCGTTGCGCCGCATCCGTTGCGTTGTTCCCGTTGTCGCCCCGTTGCGCCGCATCCTCCGGGCCGGGGAGCATGCCGTTTCTGCTTCCCCTCTCCGTTGCACCGCCCGGTTGCGTTGTTCCCGTTGTCGCCCCGTTGCGCGCCCCCTGTCGGGCTGGAGATCACGCCGCTTCCGTGAGCCGTACCTCCTCCATTGGGTTGGTCCCTTCGTGTCGCCTTTGTCGCGTCGTGTTGCGCCGCCCCCTGTCGGGCCGCGGGGTTTATCGCATGGCGACCTGCGCCTGACCGATCAGCCGGCCCTCGGTGTAGAGCTCCATGCGGTAGGTGCCCGCCGCAAAGCCCGACGAGGTGAAGTAGATGCCCACCTCGAGGTCCTGGTTCTGGTAGTCGACCTCACGCATGGCCGAGTAGGTGAGCCGCTCGCCTTCGTACTCGAACGACGGCATCGCCTCGGTGGTCAGCACGTAGCCGTCGGGCGAGATGATGCGCAGGTAGATGGCCTTGTTGCCGGGCATGGCCAGCTCGTTGGCCGAGAGGACGAAGTCCACGCGCAGGCGCGAGGCGTTCTTGATGCGCGACACGGCCTTCCCGCGGTCGTTGAGCGCTTCGAGCCGGATGTCGCGGGCGCGGAGCACCGAGCCGACCTTGACCTTGTTGTCCAGTTCGGCGGCCTTCTCTTCGGCCATCTCGGCGCGCAGGTTGGCCGAGGAGATCTCCTTGCGGTAGGAGACGTTTTCGCTGATAAGTTTCTGGTTGAGCGTATTGAGCGAGTCGATCTGCCGGATGTAGTCCTTCATGGCCGTGCGCAGCGTGCCCACCTCGCGTTCGTACTGCTTGATCTTGGCGAGGTTCCACGAGCGCTCCTTCTTCAGGCGCGTCATGAGCGAGTCGGCGCGCTCGCGCTCGACGGAGAGGCTGGCCGAGATCGAGTCGTTCGAGACCCGCAGGTTGTCGTAGTCGTTCATCAGGCGCCCCAGGTCGTTCTGGATCGAGTCGCGGTCGGCCTGCAGCAGCTCGTTGTCGAGCATCTGCTGTCGGTGGATGCTGAAATAGAGGATTGACAGCGCCACCAGAATCACCGAGAGGATGATGATGACGATGCGGTATCCGCGGATGGACTTCTCCGCTTCGGGCTGCCTGCCGTAGTCGTCGTCCTCGAATTCCGAGGGGTCGTAACTCTGTCTGTTCTCTTCCATAAGGTTGTCGAATTTTCGCAAAGATAATCAAATTTTCATTTTATCAGGCTCTCGAGCGGATATTTGAGCCCCTTGTAGCCTGAAATGTAGGCCTGGATGCTGCCGATGCGCACCGGCGACTCGATGTAGAGCGGAATCTTGTTGCGGTCGTCCGAGATCCAGATCGTGAAGACCGTGCCGTCGGTGAAGGAGTACCCCTCGGTGGTGCCCAGCTGACACTCGAACTTCAGCGTCCGGAAGCGTCCCATGTTGCGGATGCGCTTCTGCTCGCGGCCGAGGTAGCGGTAGTGCAGGTGGCGGATCGTGTCCTGGAGGATCATCTGCAGCGTGGCGGGCTCGCCGATGCGGAAATCCCCGGCATCGGCCGAGCGCAGCGAGAAGAAGAGCGCGATGGCGTCCATGCTCTCCGGAGTCAGCGTCATCTGCTTCTGCTGCTCGGGCTTCTGGCGGCTGCGCCAGCGCGTGTGGACCACCGAATCGGCCCAGTCGTAGCGGTAGCTGCTGCGGAAGGTGTAGTCGCCTTCGCGGATGTCGCTCTCGAAGCGTCGGGGCCGCAGCGACACGGTGTCGACCCACACCGTGTAGATGTCCTCGATGTTGAAGAACCAGCGGTAGGTGGGCAGCGTGCGCCCGGCGCCGACGACCTTGTAAAAGGTCCCGTCGGCATCCTGCTCCTCGGTCGTGAGCACCTCGACGGCGCCGACCTCCGTGTTGGGGAACATCTTGGCCTTGTAGCTGACGCGGTAGAGCAGCTTCTCGCCCGGATGGTAGAGCTGCGCGGCGAGCGGCAGGGCCGCCGCGAGCAGGAGTATGGTGAGCAAAAGTCGTTTCATGGGTGAGGAGTCTTTATTTTTAACGGGATGTTGGTCGGAAATATTACGATATGCGGGAAAAATCGAGCTCTTCGCGGCCCGAATAGCGGCGGCGCAGCTCGCGCAGCCCCGCGTGTGCGGGTTGTGTGAGTGCGGGGTCCGCGGCGAGAATCTCCGCGGCGGCCTCGCGCGTCAGGGTGAGCACCTGCACGTCGGCCGTCGGATTGGCGATCTTCAGATCAAACGCCATGCCGCTCTGCAGCGTGCCGTTGATGTCGCCCGCGCCCCGCAGCTTGAGGTCGAGCTCCGCGAGACGGAACCCGTCGTTCGTCTCGCACATCGCCTCCAGACGCGCACGGGCTTCGCGCGAGAGCTTCTCGCCGGACATGAGGATGCAGTAGGACTGGGCCGCGCCGCGCCCTACGCGGCCGCGCAGCTGGTGCAGCTGCGAGAGGCCGAAGCGCTCGGCCGACTCGATGACCATGACCGTGGCGTTCGGCACGTCGACGCCCACCTCGATGACCGACGTGGCGACGAGAATTTGCGCCTCGCCCTCCTTGAACTGGCGCATCGACTCCTCCTTGTCGGCGGGCTTCATCTTGCCGTGGCAGATGGCCGTGACGTAGTCGGGCAGCGGGAAGTCGCGCGAGATGGCCTCGTAGCCGTCCGTGAGGTCCTTGTAGTCCATCGCCTCGGACTCCTTGATGAGCGGGTAGACGACGTAGACCTGGCGGCCCTGGGCGATCTGCTGCCGCATGAAGCCGAAGAGCTTGAGCCGTGCGGCGTCGGTATAGTGGTAGGTCTTGATCGGACGGCGGCCCGGCGGCAGCTCGTCGATGACCGAGACGTCGAGGTCGCCGTAGAGGGTCATGGCGAGCGTGCGGGGGATCGGCGTGGCGGTCATCACGAGGATGTGGGGCGGCTGCTCGTTCTTGGTCCACAGGCGGGCGCGCTGCTCGACGCCGAAGCGGTGCTGCTCGTCGATGACCACGAAGCCGAGGTTCGCGAAGCGCACGCGCTCCTCGATCAGCGCGTGGGTGCCGATGAGGATGTGGACCTCGCCCGAGGCGATTCCTTCGAGCGCTTCGCGGCGCTCGCGCGCCTTCGAGGCGCCGGTCAGGATGGCCACGCGCACCGGCATGCCGTCGAGCAGGCGGCTGATGGTGGCGAAGTGCTGGCGGGCGAGGATCTCCGTCGGGGCCATCATGCAGGCCTGAAACCCGTTGTCGACGGCTAGCAGCATCGACATCAGCGCCACGAGGGTCTTGCCGCTGCCGACGTCGCCCTGCAGCAGGCGGTTCATCTGATACCCCGTAGCGGTGTCCTGCCGTATTTCGCGGATCACGCGCTTCTGCGCCCCGGTCAGGGGGAAGGGGAGCTTCTCGTTGTAGAAGGTGTTGAAGGCGTCGCCGACGCGCGTGAAGCGGAACCCGTCGGCCTTTGCCAGGCGGGCCGTGCGGCGCGACTGCACGTTGAGCTGCACGCCGAGCAGCTCGTCGAACTTCAGCCGGTACTGCGCCTGCCGCAGCAGCTCGGGCGACTGCGGGAAGTGGATGTTGTAGTAGGCGTCGTGGCGCGCGATGAGCCCGTAGCGGGTGCGCATCTCCTCGGGCAGCGGGTCGGGTATGTGCCCGCGGACCAGCGCCCAGGCGTTGCAGACGATCTGGTACATGCCCTTCGTGCCGAACATCGTCGAGATGCGCTCGGTCGAGGGGTAGATGCCCTGCATGCCGCTCTCGGCGCGGCGCGAGAGGTACTGCTCCATGGTCTCCAGCTCGGGGTGGGCCATCGAGAGCTGGCCGCGGTAGAACGACGGACGTCCGAAGACGAGGTATTCGCGTCCGACCTCGACGCGCTTCTCGATCCACTTGATGCCCTGGAACCACACGAGCTCGGCCTGCCCCGTCGCATCCTGCACGAAGACCGTGAAGCGGCGCTTGCGCCCCGTCCCGGCGTAGGCCGTGCCGGTCACGCGGACGCGCAGCTGCACGAGCGTGGGCGCCTCGTCCGTGATTTCGGCGATGTGGTAGACGCGCGTGCGGTCGATGTAGCGGAACGGAAAGTGGTCGAGCAGGTCGCCCACGGTGCGGATGCCCAGCTCCTTGTCCAGAAGCCGGGCACGCGCCTCGCCGACGCCCGCCACGTACTTGATGTCGCTCTTGAGGTTATCCACAGAGCAAATATACGAAAAAACGGGCAATCCGTATCACCGGCTCCCTATTGCTCTTCTTCTGTCTTTGCCGGAAGCGACGCATCGACGCCCGAACGGGCGAACGCTCCCCGGTTCCAGCTGCCCGAAGTCTCGCCCGTGCGGTCCTCCTCCGTAAATTCGACCGGAAGCTCCTGCGAGGCGAATTCCCCGCCGTTTTCCGCTCCGTCGACGTCGGTGAAGCGGAGCAGGACGCGGTTCGGGATGGTCTGTCCCGAGAGTCGGTAGCTGCCGTCCGATGCGGTTGCGGTCCGGTTGCCCGGGTCGTCCGTCGTGACCTCGATGCCCGGGATCGGGCTGCCCTTCTGGTCGGTGACGGTGCCCTGAAGTTCAAAGTCGATCAGCGGGGTGCCGTACATGCAGACGGTGCCCTTGTCTTCATTCTCGCAGGCGGTCGTGAAGCCGAGAGCAGGAACAGCATGAATCTGCGTTTCATAAGGGTCGGATTTTTGGGTGGTTGCGTGTGTAAATATACCGAAAAATCATCCGGTTTGCAACTTTTTCGCGGAATTCGGGCTATCTTTGCGGTACGGAGCCCCGGCGGGCTCCGAAACCCGGAGACGACATGACAGACCTGACGAAATTCCAGCGGCGTCCGACGTGCGAGGTGCGCATCGGATGCGTGCGCATCGGCGCGGGAAACCCCGTGGCCGTGCAGTCGATGACCAACACCGACACGAACGATACGGCGGCGAGCGTCGCGCAGATCGAGCGCATCGACCGCGCGGGCGGCCCGATCGTGCGCCTCACGGCGCAGGGGCGCCGCGAGGGCGAGAATCTTGCCAACATCGTGCGGCAGCTGCGCAGCGACGGCTTCCGCACGGCCGTCGTGGCCGACATCCACTTCGTTCCGGAGGTTGCGGCCATCGCGGCGAAGTACGTCGACAAGGTGCGCATCAACCCGGGCAACTACCGCACGGAGCACGGCGAGCTGGAGGCCCTCATCGAGCAGTGCCGCGAGCGCGGCGTGGCGCTGCGCATCGGCGTCAACCACGGGTCGCTCGCCCGGCGGGTCTTCGACCGCTACGGCGACACGCCCGAGGGTATGGTCGTCTCGGCCATGGAGTTCCTGCGCGTGTGCCGCGAGCGGGCGTTCGACCAGGTGGTCGTCTCGATGAAGTCGAGCAACACGCGCGTGATGGTCTCGGCCTACCGGCAGCTCGTCGCGGCGATGGAGGCCGAGGGGATGAACTACCCGATCCACCTCGGGGTCACCGAGGCCGGAAACGGCCTCGAGGGGCGCATCAAGAGCGCCGTGGGCATCGGGGCGCTGCTCTGCGACGGCATCGGTGACACGATCCGCGTCTCGCTGACCGAGGCGCCCGAAAACGAGATCCCCGTCGCGCGGCTGCTCGTCGAGCACTTCGCCGACCGCCCGGGCGTGTTCCCCGTGCGGCATCCCGAGCGCTACTCGCCCTACGTCTTCCGCCGCCGCTCGCAGGTTGCCGTGCCCGTCACGCACGACGAGCCGCACGAGGGCTTCCGCGTCATCGAGGCCCTCTCGGGCAACCCGACGGCCGAACTGCGGGCCGCGATCCTGAACCTCGACCGGGCGGACGAGCCCGTCGTCGTGAAGCGCCGCTACGAGGAGGCGTCGCTCGAGCGGCTGGCCGTGAAGGCGGCCGCCGATCTGGGGGTGCTCTTCCTCGACGGACTGGCCGACGGCATCTGGATCGACGCCCCGGGCCACGACGCCGCGGCGATCCGCGACGTGGAGCTGATGATCCTCCAGGCGGCGCGCGTGCGCTTCTCGCACACCGAATACATCGCCTGCCCGTCGTGCGGCCGCACACTCTACGACATCGAGCGGACCTTGGCGGCGATCAAGTCCCGCACGTCGCACCTGAAGAACCTGAAGATCGGCGTCATGGGCTGCATCGTCAACGGTCCGGGCGAGATGGCCGATGCCGACTACGGCTACGTGGGGGCGGGCCCGGGCCGCATCACCCTCTACAGGGGCCGCGAGGTCGTCGCGCGCAACATCCCGCAGGAGGAGGCGCTCGACCGCCTCGTCGAACTGATCCGCGCCCACGGCGACTGGGTCGATCCCGAAGTCTGATCCGCGCCGGCCATGACGATCCTTCCCGCCGCCTACCTCCCCTCGGTCGCCTACTTCGCGGAGCTGCTCCGCGGCGACTGCCTGATCGACCTCGGCGAGCACTTCATCAAGCGCTCGGAGCGCAACCGCGCGCGGATCCTGGCTACCGACGGCGTCATGGAGCTCACCGTGCAGGTGTGCCATGCCGACCGGCCCTGCCAGCCGATGCGCGACATGCGCCTCGACTACTCCAAGCGCTGGCAGCACCAGCACTGGGGCGCCCTTGTGTCCTCCTACAGGGGGTCGCCCTACTTCGATTTCTATGCCGGGCGGTTCGAACCCTTCTATCGCGGGCATTGGGAGTTTCTCTGCGACTACGACCTGCAGCTCACCGAGCTGCTGTGCTCGCTGGCGGGCATCGCGATGCCTGCCGTATCGGAGCGCTACATCGAGGCGGCGCCCGGCGACCGTGACCTGCGTCCCAAACACAAGGAGGGCCCGGCGTTCGTCGCCGAGCCCTACGTGCAGGTCTTTTCGGACCGCCTGCCCTTTCAGCCTAATTTGTCTTTTGCAGACCTTTTATTTGCAGAGGGGCCTGCATCCATCGCGGTTTTAGAACGTTGCCGATACGGAGCGTGACGCTGTCCGCAAGCCCGCCGGCATATACCCGCACCGGAACGCTCCCCGTGACCGAAACGCTGTCCGAGCGGTACTGGCACGGCGCATACTCCGTCATGGCGACCGTATCGCGCCCGACGACGAGCGTGGGCAGCCCCTCGGACGAATAGACGCGGAAGGCCTGCCGCGTCTGGTCGCGCAGGCGCCGCCGCTTGTCGACCAGGTGGAGCGTCGGCTCCCGTCTGTTCCACATCGCCCGGTAGAGGTAGTAGGCATCCTTGCACGTGCGGCGGTCGATGGTCACGAGCCCCTCGCCGTTGATGCCGTAGGGGCGGCGCGCCGAGCCGTAATCGAACAGCGTGGCGATCCACGTGCCCCAGAAGAGCGAATCGTTCTGCAGGTTGCGGGCATACTCCTCGTGGAAGCGCGTCTGGTTCTCCTCGGGCATCCAGTTCTCGCGCGGCGCCGCGTGGGCCGTGTAGCTTCTGTGGCCGATGAACCCGCTGCCGCCGTAGGCGACGCCCGAGCGCAGGTGCGACCAGTTCTTCTGCAGCAGGTCGCGCCAGACCTTCACGTCGTCGGTTGAGCCGCGCTCCCAGCCCACGCTCTGCCGCCAGACGATCAGGTCGGTGATGAAGTTGATCTCGCCGTCCTGGTCGCTGCACGCCACCGTCGGCCGCGAGGGGTCCATCGCGCGGGCCGTGTCGTGGAGCCTCCGCACGTAAGGTACGGCGCTGTCGCCGCGGTTCCAGAGCCTCGAGAAGAGCCCCCACATCACCACCGAGGGGTGGTTCATGTGCTGCGCGATGATCTCCTGCAGCTGCTGCAGTCCGTTCTGCTCGAACTGCGGCGTGGCGTAGTAGGCCACATCCCCGAGGAAGGGGGCGCGGTGCAGCGGCAGGTCGATCCATACGAGCAGGCCGAGCTCGTCGCAGCGGTCGTACAGATACCCGGCGTGGGGCATGACGGCCGACCGCAGGGCGTTGGCCCCGAGGTCGAGCAGGCGGGCCAGGTCGGCGTCGTAGTCCTGCCGCGTGAACAGTCCGCCCGCAACGGTGTTGTCGTGGTAGAGGTCGACGCCGTGCACGGGCGTGCGCACGCCGTTGATCGCGAGGCCCCCGCCGGGGGTGACGGCGATCGAGCGGAATCCCGTGCGGACGGCGACGCTGTCGGTCGTCTGCTCCTCGCCGAGTGAGACCGACACGGTGTAGAGCGACGGCGAATCGGGGCTCCACAGCGCCGGGTGCTCGATGGCAAAGGGGACGAAGAGGGGCTTGCCGTCGAGTCGCACGCGCTGCCGTTTCGAGAAGACGGACTCCCCGTCGGGGGCCGTGATGCCGAGCGTCAGCGTGCAGGTGTTTTCGCCTTTCGTCGTGAGGTGTATTTCGGCCTCGCCGTCGACGCGCTCGCCGCTCACCGACGTGGGGCGTATGAGCACGCCTTCCGACCCGAAGTAGAGGGGCGAGACGGCCGTGCGGTCGGTGACGATGAGCTCCGCCGGGCGGAAGATGCCGCCGTAGAGGTTCATGTCCGTCGAGGTGGGCAGCACGTCGTTGCGGTAGCTGTTGCTCACGACCATGCGCAGGGCGTTGTCGGTGCCGAAGCGCACCTTGTCCGTGATCTCGAACGTGAAGGCCGTGCCGGCGCCGCAGTGCGTCCCGGCGTGTGAACCGTTGACGAACAGGTCGGCGACCGTCTGTACGCCGTAGAAGCGGACGAAGAGGCGGCGCGAGGCCCATTCCACCGGGATGTAGATGTCGTTCTGGTAGTTTCCCGTGGTTTCGAGCAGCGATCCTTCGGCGAGGGGGTCGGTGTCCCAGGTGTGGGGCAGGGTGACGTGGCGGGCGTTGTCGCTGGTGTTTTCCGATTTGAAGAAGAACCGCCACCCCTCGTTCAGGGGGATGACCTCGCGCGCGGCGGCCATCGAGCTTGCGGCCGCGAGCAGCAGAAGCAGCATGTATCGTTTCATGGCAGGGCGGATGGATATGTAGCACCGGAGGCAAAGATAGCGCAAAGCGTGCGGAACACAAAATTTTTGTGCCGCCATCTCCCCGTCTGAACACAAAAAGGGAGGAGACCGTTTCCGATCTCCTCCCCGGCACGCAGGGTGTCATTCAGATGTTAGCCTATTCCCACCTTCCCTGCGGGATGTTGCCGTCTATTTGGTCTTGATCTGGACCGTGACGGGTGCGAACTCGACACCGAAGTTGTTGGTGTAGGTCACCTTGACTTCGATCGTCTGCGATACGGGCTTCAGGCTGCTGTCTTCGCCCGTGTAGGTGATGACGCCGGTCTCTTCGTCGAACGTGAAGTTCACGTTGCTGAACGTCGTCTCGTACTTCACCTCACCGCCCAGGGCCTTGGCGAGGTTTGCGTGCAGACCGTCCTCCGTCGAGGCGTCGAAGACGTTGGTGTTCGCTGCGGGATCGCCGCTCTGGTAGGTCGAGTTGAGCGTCAGCAGCTGGGCTACCTTGAACGATGCGTCCTGCGAAAGTTCGAACTCGTTGCCCTTGGTTGCCACCGTGATCTTGTCGTCGGCATACGGGCTGTCGATGGCTACGGTGAAGGTTACGCGCGAACCCTTGACCTCCTCATTGCTGTTCGTGAACACGAGGTAGGCGTCTACCTTGAGCTCCAGAGCATCCCAGTCGTTCCAGATCAGCTTGTTGTCGACGTCGATCTCCGGAACGGTCTGACCGTTCTCTGCCATCTCGTCGAGCTTGTCGCCCTGCAGCTCCTTGTTGATCTCGTAGACAACCTTCACACCCGGGAGAGCCTGCTCACCCTCGCCAACCTGATAGGTGTAGGCGTTGCCCAGCGGCTGTGCGACCACGTCGTAGCGCGAACCGTCTGCGTTGAACTCGGCAATGGCGTTGACACGGCCGTTCGTTACGAAGAGCGGGTTGGGCGTCAGCTCGGCGCTAGCCTCCTTCAGCGTGATTTCGGCCGGGAAGACGATCTCCAGACCGCTCTTGTCGGAGAGCGTCAGGGTCGAGCGGTAGGTCTTGAACTCGTACTCGGCGGGGAAGGTGACGGTGATGTCGTTGCCCGCTACGGCGAGCGTGGCCTCGTTGTCGCCCGTTGCGGCCGACATGGCGGCTACGACTGCGAGGAAGTCCTCTTTGCTGCCGAATGCCTCCTTGTAAGCGTCTTTCCAAAGTTTCTCGGCGAAGCCCTCGACTACGGTGTAGGTCGACGTGCCGACATACATCACCTCCTTGCCGATTTCGTAGCTGATCTCCGGAGCACCGGATGCCGTTACGGGAATCGTGATCGTCGTCGTGGTCTTGTCGCTGTGTACAAACTTGGCGTATCCGGTGTAGCTGCCAGTCTCGGCGAAGGTCATTCCGATGACCGCCGGCTTGACGAGCTGTACGTCGGTCTCGGCCGTCGGATTGGAGGTCAGTGATACAAGTACGCAAGCGTTCTTTACATAGTTACCGTTTGCATCGGCAACGTAGCTGATCCAGCAGCCGGGTGTGACAAATCCGTTGAATTCATCGATTGAAGATGCCGGGATGAACTGTCCTCCTTGTGATTTCATCTCGTTGTAGTGCTCAACCGAGACATATGTATTCAAATCCAATGCTTCTTCGCTCTCGTATACGCCGTTGTATCCGGAGTGGGTTGCTGTCGCCTTCGAGTAGTTCCATGCGATTGTGGTTTGCGGAACACTGGTCTCCACGCCGTTGGATACGACCGTTACCTTGTGCTGGGCCTCGCCGATCTCAAGGGTCTTGCCTTCCTCGTTGGCTACCGTGAAGGTTACCTTGCTCGATGTAATGTTATCGCCGATCAGGTCGGTGTCGGTGGTCGGCAGGTTCGCTTCGTCGATCTGCACCGACTCGGCCGTTACCTTGTAACTCTTTTCGTTAGCGGAATTGATCGTGATCTTTTTGGCGTCGAATGCGCTGCGGCTGCTCTCCAGTACGCCTTCCCACATCTCCGACAGCGGCATGTACTTCTTGCCGTCGTAGTAGTAGACATCGAAGCCCTCGAGGAAGTTGACTACCGAGTAGTCGTTGTACTTGAGGCTGCTGCTGTACAGGCCATTCGACAGGCTGGCAACGAGTTTTCCATCTTCATCGACCTTGACAATCCGCAGGGCGTCGTTGATGCATGCCCCGTTGCCGGTATACTTCAGGCCGAGGAACGACGTGGTGTAGTCGATGCCCGTGTGCGTGGTCTGCTCATCCTCCGAGCCGGTCGTGACACCTGCGATCTTGACGTTCAGCGCAATGGCAAGCGTCTCGTCGTTGTCTGAACCGAACTTGTAGGCGGTCGTGGCCTTGACGGTGAACTCACCCTCGTTCTCCTCGCTTGCGGTGACGCTCTCCACCGTGAAGGCGGGGCTGTTCGTGCTGCTCATCGAAACCTTGCGCGTGATGATCGAAACGGTCGCCTCCTTCACATCCGCAATCTTCTTGGCCAGCGATGCGGGCGATACGCGGAAGGTCATCTCGAGCGTCTGGTTGCCGAGGTATTCCCGGCTGTCGTCGTCGAAGATAATGTAGGGCGCGGGCGTTACGGGGATGAGGTTCGAGGTCTCGCTCAGCGACGAGGGAACATAAACCAGCGACTGGATGCGGTTCTCCAGCGCAAACAGGCGCTCGCTGAACTCGTTCATGAGTTCGCTCATTTTTTTCTGGTTGCCGTCTACCAGAATCTGCAGCTCGTTGGCGTCAATCTGCGTCTGGTTGGCCTGGATAAAGGCGATCAGGGCTTTGGCGTAGTCGCTCTGCTTGTTCTTCATCTCTGCAATAAGTTTGACCAGCGTCTCGTTGTAGGTGGCATAGTCGTTCAGAGCGGCGTTGGTGATGTAGCCGTTGTTCGTCAGGTAGGCGGCGATGGCCTCGTTCAGGCTGTCGCCCAGCCAGGGCTCGCCATCGAGCATTTCGCTGATCTGCGACTCGATCAGCGTGTTGACATCGCTCTCGGTCAGGACCTTGATACCTTCCAGCGCCTCGACGCGACCGGTCAGGTCGGCCAGGGCCTCGGCATCGGCAGCCGAGCCCTCAAGAGCGGTCAGGCGATCCTTGAGCTCCTGTATGTCGCCCGAGAAATCCACGGCGGGCAGCTCGCCGACCGTACCCTCGAGTGCCGTGAGCTTGTTGTTGATCTCCTCAAGCTCGGCCTTGTAGTCCTCCTGAATGCCCTCGATGAGCGCCTCCAGCTCGCTGACGGCACCCTTCGTGGCCAGTTCGTTGCGGAGCGTCTCCTCCGACGACTGGATTGCGCCGTTGACGTAGTCCTTCAGCTCCTGCGACAGCTCGTTGAGCTTGGCCTGCACGTCGCCGATGGCCTCCAGCTTCTGATCGATCGAGGCGACGTCGGTCTTCACGCCATCGAGTTCGCTGCGCAGGGCGGCTACCTCCTCGTTCAGGGCATCGAGGCTCGGAATCGCGTTCCGGACGCTCTCGATCTGCTCGTCAAGGTCGGCAACCGTCACGTACAGCTCGTCGAGGCGGTTGTTGATTTTGTCGATGTCGTCGTCGTAATTCTTACAACCGACACCGGCAAGCATGATTCCCGAAAGAACCAATGCCAGGAAATTCCTTAATAAGTTGTGTTTCATAGATAAATAATTTGGATGATAGAAGTGTTTGTATGCAGTTATTATCAATGTGTTAGCGCCCTGTCAGTTATTTGTTGGTATCATATATGATACGCGCATTGCAAAGATATATATAAAAATTTGCGTAACAAACTTTTTCGGCAATTTTTTTGAAATGGGAATGGATTATCGTGAGGAGGTCGCGTATATCTCGCGGCGTATCAAAGAATTACGGCTGGAAAACAAATTGACTGTACAGGAACTTGCCTACCGTTGCGACATGGAACGGTCGAACCTGAGCCGCATCGAGGCCGGGCGGACGAATCTGACGCTGAAGACGCTTTGCACGATCTGCAATGCCCTGAACGTCACCTTGCGCGACGTGATTCGTTGAGGCTGCTGTCTTGTTTATATATTTAAGGTATGCGGCGGCTGCCGGACCGGGGCGCGTTGCTCCGGTCGGGATGCCGCGGGTAGGACCTTGTCGCTTTTCGGTAAATTTTCGTATCTTTACCGGACAAACTGAAACGATAGGCTTTTGAATACGATCGATCTGATAGTCTGCCTGGTACTCCTCGTCGCCGTGTGGTGCGGCTTCCGGCGGGGAGTTATCCTCCAGGTCTGCTCGCTGGCGGGCATCGTGCTCGGCATCTGGCTCGCGGCCCGCTACGGCGCCGAGGTTGGCGCGCTGCTGCACCTCGAGGAGCGTTTTGCCGCCGCGGGCGGCTTCGTTACGGTGCTCGTCGTCGTGATCCTCGCCGTCGCGTTGCTCGGGCGGCTGCTGCGCAAGCTCTTCCATTTCGCCGGGTTTGGCGTCCCGGACGTCGTGCTGGGCATCGTCGTCTCGGTCGCCAAGTACCTGCTGGTGTTGAGCGTGCTCTTCTCGGTGTTCGATACCCTGAATGCCGACTACTCGCTTGTCGGGCGCCGGACGATCGACCGCTCGAAGAGCTACGGGCCCGTGCTGCGGATCTCGCAGTGGCTGCTGCCCCGCCTCCGGCAGGCCGGGACGGAGGTCTCGCTGCCCGAGCTGCCGCGCCTCGAGGAGCTGGTGCCGGGGACGGACTCCGCCGGATCGGACGCGAAACAGGAACCGGACGCAGCGGCGCCGGTTGCGAAAAACAGTTGAGCGATGGAGCGGAATTTTACGGGAACGGTGGTCCGTGCGACCGGCAGCTGGTACGACGTCCTGCGCGACGGCGAACCGGTACGCTGCCGCATCCGGGGCCGCCTGCGCCTGAAGGGAGTGCGGTCGACCAATCCGGTGGTCGTGGGCGACGAGGTGCGCTGCGAGGAGGATGAGAACGGCGACCTCGTCATCGTGGACATCGTGCCGCGGCGCAACTACGTCATCCGCCGGGCGTCGAACCTCTCGAAGGAGTCGCACATCATCGCGGCGAACATCGACCGCGCGCTGCTCATGGTGACGCTGCGCCAGCCCGAGACGCCGCCCGAGTTCGTCGACCGCTTCCTCGTGACGTGCGAGGCCTACAAGATCCCGGTCGTGATCCTGCTCTCGAAGATCGACCTGCAGGACGCGGCGGCCGTCGCGGCGTTCCGCGCCGTTTACGAAGGGGCGGGGTACGAGGTGCTGGAGGTCTCGGCGACGGACGGCGCCGGTGTGGAACGCGTCCGGGAGCTGCTGGCGGGGTGCCGCACGCTCGTCTCGGGCAACTCGGGCGTGGGCAAGTCGACGCTCATCCGGACGATCGACCCGACGCTCGACATCCGCACGGGCGAAATCTCCGAGAGCCACCACAAGGGGCGCCACACGACGACCTTCTCGACGATGTATCCGCTGGCCGGGGGCGGCGCGGTGATCGACACACCCGGCATCAAGGGCTTCGGACTGCTCGACATCGACGATGCCGAGCTGTGGCACTACTTCCCCGAGATGATGCGCACGGCGCCCGGGTGCCGTTTCTACAACTGCACGCACACGCACGAACCGGGCTGCGCCGTCATCGAGGCGGTGCGGCGCGGCGACATCTCGCTGGCCCGCTACGAGAGCTACCTGAAAATCCTCGACGAAGATGACAAGTACCGCAAATAGGGAGCCGGCATGGTATGCCGCGCGCATCGCCTGCCTTCGGGAGTTCATGACCGCAGAGCGCTACGACCTCTTCCGCCGCACGGTGGCAAACCGCACGCGCTATATGACCGTGCTGGCCGAGAACATGTATCACGGGCAGAATGCCGCGGCGCTGATCCGCCACTGCGAGGCGTTCGGCGTGCAGCGCATGCACACCGTCGAGGCGCTCTGCCGCTTCGAGCCCAATGCGGCCATCGCGCGCGGCACGGACCAGTGGGTCGATGTCGTGCGGCACCCCTCGACGGCCGATGCCCTGGCGGCGCTGAAGGCCGAAGGGTACCGCATCGTGGCGACGACGCCCCACCGCGGGGACCATACGCCCGAGACGTTCGACGTGGCGGCGGGCCCCTTCGCGCTGGTCTTCGGCACGGAGCATGCGGGTATTTCGGACGAGGTGATTGCCGCGGCCGACGAGTTCCTGCGCATTCCGATGTGCGGCATGGTCGAGAGCCTCAATGTCTCGGCTTCGGCCGCGATCCTCATCTACATGCTCTCCGAGCGGGTGCGGCTGACCGTTCCCGGCTGGCGCATGGACGACGACGCACAGGCCGAGGTGCTCTACCGCTGGATGACGACCAGCGTGCGCGACGCGGCGGCGATTCTCGAAAAACGATTTCCGGAGAAATAATCAACCGATATGAATACGATTCTGCGCAAACAGTTTCTCAGCCATGTGGCCCAAACGTCGCCCTCGCCGATACTCGTCGAGGTGGCGCGCGCCGAGGGCTCGTTCTTCTATACGCCCGAGGGCAAACGCTACTACGACCTGGTGGCGGGCGTCTCGGTGAGCAACGTCGGCCATGCGAATCCGGCCGTCGTGCGCGCCGTGCAGGAGCAGGCCGCGCGCTACATGCACGTGATGGTCTACGGCGAACTGGTCGAGTCGCCGCAGGTGGAGTATGCCGCGCGCATCGCGTCGCTGCTGCCCGGGGCGCTCGAAAGCGTCTACTTCGTCAACTCGGGCGCCGAGGCGGTCGAGGGGGCGTTGAAGCTGGCCAAACGCTTCACGGGACGCACCGAGATGATCTCCATGCGGCGGGCCTACCACGGTTCGACGCACGGCGCGATGAGCATGATGGGGGCGCCCGAGGGCGAGGAGTGGAAGGAGCCCTTCCGTCCGCTGCTGCCCGACGTGCAGGCCATCGAGTTCAACGACTTCGGGGCCCTGCAGCGCATCACCCGCCGCACGGCCTGCGTGCTGGCCGAACCCGTGCAGGGCGAGGCGGGCGTGCGGCCGCCGAAGCCGGGTTATCTCGAGGCGCTGCGGCGCCGCTGCGACGAGGTGGGCGCGCTGCTCATCTTCGACGAGATACAGACCGGTCTGGGACGCACCGGCGCGATGTTCGCCTCGCTGCGCTACGGCGTCACGCCCGACATCGTCTGCCTGGCCAAGGCCTTCGGCGGGGGCATGCCCCTCGGGGCCTTCGTCTCGCGGCACGAAATCATGGATACGCTGCAGCACGACCCGGTGCTGGGGCACATCACCACCTTCGGCGGCCATCCGGTCTGCTGTGCCGCGGGACTTGCGGCGCTGAACTACCTGCTCGAAAACCGCATCGTCGAGACCGTCGAGGCGAAGGGCGCCCTCTACGAGGAGTTGCTCGCGGACCATCCCGCCGTGCGGGAGATCCGCCGTTCGGGACTGCTGCTGGCCGTCGAACTGGGCGACTCGGCGAAGCTCTACCGGATCATGGAGCTCTTCAAGCAGGCGGGCATCCTGAGCGACTGGTTCCTCTACTGCGACACGGCCTTCCGCATCTCGCCGCCGCTGACCATCTCCGAAGAGGAGGTGCGCGAAAGCGCGGCGCTCATCCGCGAATGCCTCGACCGGCTGTAACGGGCCGGTGCGGACGACCGTGCAAAATATCTATCCGTAAAAAAAGACCGTCGGAGCGACTCCGACGGTCTTTTCGTTTTCCTGCCGATCCCGGACGGGCCTACGCCTCCCCGGCAAAGGCCTTCAGGCGGGCGATCTCCTCGGCCCAGCGGCTCTCGTCGGGCGTTTCGAGGATCAGCGGAATGCCGTCGAAGCGCGCATCGCGCGCGATGTAGCGGAAACACTCCAGACCGATCATCCCGTCGCCCAGTGGCGTGTGGCGGTCGACGCGGCTGCCGAGAATCTTCAGCGCATCGTTCAGGTGCATGCCCTTCAGGTAGCGGAAGCCCACGACGCGCTCCAGCTCGGCGAAGGTCTTCTCGCACGCCTCGGCCGTGCGCAGGTCGTAGCCCGCGGCGAAGGCGTGGCAGGTGTCGATGCAGACCCCCACGCGCGACTTGTCCTCGACGCGGTCGATCAGGTAGGCGAGGTGCTCGAAGCGGAAGCCGAGATTCGAGCCCTGCCCCGCGGTGTTCTCGATGACGGCCGTCACGCCGTGCGTGGCTTCGAGCGCGAGGTTGATCGACGCGGCGATGCGGTCGAGGCTCTCCTCCTCGGTGATCTGCTTCAGGTGGCTCCCGGGGTGGAAGTTCAGCCGGTCGAGCCCCAGCTGCTCGCAGCGCTTCATCTCCTCGATGAAGGCCTCGCGCGACTTGGCCAGCCCCTCGGCGTCGGGGTGCCCGAGGTTGATCAGGTACGAGTCGTGCGGCAGGATTTGCGCCGGCGTGTAGCCGTACTCGTCGCAGGCGCGGCGGAAGGCGTCGATCTCGGCGGCCGTGAGGGGTTTGGCGACCCACTGCCGCTGGTTCTTCGTGAAGAGCGCGAAGGCCGTGGCTCCGATTTTGTGTGCGTTGGCGGGGGCGTTCTCCGTGCCGCCCGCGGCGCTGACGTGTGCTCCGAAATACTTCATAGGGGTGAAAGCGGATTTATCTTCGGACAAAGTTAACGATTTTGTAAATAAATTCATAAATTTGTGGCTGCCGTGATTCATCGTCAATCGTAAACTCTTCGCAATGAAACGATTTTATGCGCTCCTCGTCCTGATCTCCGCCCTGGCGGCCGCGCTGCCCGCCGCCGCGCAGATCTCCATCGACGAGGTCGAGGCGCCGCAGGAGAGCATCCACTTCCGCGACCGGATGAAATCCACGCCGGTCGATGTCGACTACTTCAGCCTGGCACGCTACCGGGCCGAGCGGGCCGCCATCCGCCGCGAGCGCAACTACCTTGAGATCGGCGGCGGGCTCCAGGGTTCGCTCTCCTCGTACAACGATCCGTGGATCAAGGTTTCGGGCGGTGACAATGCTATTGCGCTGATGGCGACCTTCAACCTGCGGCACGTCTTCACGAAGAACCTCTTTTCGGTCGAGACCAAGGTCAGCGCCTCGTTCGGCTACAACCGCATGAAGGTCGAGACCACGACGACCGACGACGAGGGCAAGACACACACCGAGAGCAACGGCGTGTGGTTCAAGAACCAGGACGAGTTCGTCATTTCGGTGGCTCCGTCGTTCAAGATGTCGAAGAACTGGTCCTACGGTTCGATCATCAACTTCCGCAGCCAGTTCGTCAATGGCTACATCTCGCGCACGCAGCAGACCGAGACCGACCGCAAGAGTTCGTTCATGGCGCCGGGTTATCTCGACGCGTCGTTCGGTATCACCTACAAGTGCCCCAGGGAGAAGCTGCCGCTGTCGGTCAACCTCTCGCCGATCGCCCTGAGCGCCGTCTTCGTCGAGGACCGCCTCGTGCGCGAGAACGTCTGGGACGGCAAGCCCGGCTGGCAGGCCTACGGCCTGGCGTCGGAGAACGAGACCTCGAAATATGAGGGCGGCTCCTCCATACAGGTCGACTTCGACCGCTCGTTCGGCAAGAACGGTTTCCTGCGCTACCGCACGAGCCTCTACTCGTTCCTCGGCTGGATCACGAACATCGGACTGAAAAACAAGGTCAGCGACTACTCGGAGTACAAGAAGCAGCTCGACGCCTACAACAACTGGACGGCCGACTCGGGGACGGTGCGGCCTCCGAAGCCGAATCTTCCGGTGCACCCGACGGTCCGCTGGTCGAATACGATCGACATCAAGGCAACAAAATACATCTCGACGACGTTGAGTTTCGAGCTCTACTACAACCGGGCGCAGAACGTCGACGTGCAGACCCGCACGCTGCTCAG
>ERZ780137.754-NODE-754-length-24406-cov-2.803745_pt1 | contig 24406 bp, 32 predicted proteins | sample MGYA00511020_ERZ780137 | MGnify/ENA primary metagenome ERZ780137 (study PRJEB29588, sample SAMEA2157917) | human gut metagenome | biome: human gut; feature: human-associated habitat; material: faeces | place: Denmark | collected 2008/2010 ... | reverse complement strand
CTAGAAAATTATTCCTATTAGGTATAAAATTAGTAGCTACTAAACGATGTATGAAAAAATGTTTATACATTTTTCCATTGAATAATTGAACACGATAATAATTTCTTTCTATTTTCGGTTTAAGTATAATAGATTTAATTATAGAATATACTCTTCCTTTATTAGAAATTAAATATCTTGTTTCATAATTCTTAATTGGCACAAATACTTCATCTATTTCGTTCTTTATTAACTTCTTCATCTAACCATTTTTTTATTGTGTTAAAATCATTTAATTTAATAGCATCAGATATATCTTTTGCCTTAAACTTTTTATTAATAAATAACGCATTGACTTTATATTTGTTTCGTATTTTGATAGTATTTCTACATCCTGCAATATCTCTATCAAATAGTACGATAATGCGCTTAAATCGCTTCTTTAGGTCCTCTAAGACTACATTAGGTATAAATGTAGATTCACTCGATGGAGATATAGCACTATATCCCATTTCATGCAAACACATTACATCCTTCATACTCTTAGTAATAAATAGTATATCACCAGAATCTGGTAATTGTTTAAAACCTTGAATATCCATTTCAGTTAAGTTATTACGCCATTTCGTATACTTATCTCCTAATGGTCTATATATCTTAAAGTTATTATATACCTTATAGGCATACATAGGATTTTCATTCTTATAAACTCCTTTGACAATACCGTTACATAGATAGTATTTAATACTAAATACATCATATTTCTTTAGTGTATCTAGAGAAATATTAAACTGAGTCCAGTAATTGATATCTATTTGTGTAAAGTCTTGCCTTACGATACCAATTACTGTCTCTGTTGACGGTATATATTGCTTAGAGCTAACGAGTTTTGTTTTGTTGGTAATCTTTAGTTTGTCTACTATATCCTTTAGGATTTCATTGTAATCTGTAATACCAGTATACAATGAAACAAACTTTATTACATTACCACATTCACCTGTTCCATGATCCTTAAATAAGAGTTGTTTGGTACGCTTACTATAATATATTCCAAATGAAGGATTCTTATCCTTTCTAAATGGACTATTATAGATCATACCTACTTTAAAGCTACCAATATACTGAGCATATATGTCATACTCAGTTACTTTAGATAGTATATAATCTAAAGTAATATTAGTAGGTAGTTTTACTCTTTTTTTATCGTACATGTTATTTCTTTAATAAAGATAATTCCCTATCTAGTACTTTTCTGAAAACAGCTTCATCATCAATTGAACAAACTCCACCATGTAGTGCATCATCACTAGGACTATATGGTTTAATTGTACGTATATATTTGTCTTCTTTACCACTTAATGAAAAGCTCCACACTTCTCCTCCACGGATATCATATGATTCTTTGTAGTATAATAGATCTCTTTCATAGTCAAAACCTTCAACTAGAAACAATCTATTGAAATTAATATCTACTACATATGTATTAGGTTTAATATCCTTAATATTAGGTATAATTAAATCTAACAGATCACTAATCATATAGTGTAAATGGTCAAATCTATTTTTATTTCCAATTTTAGTTAATTCTTTCTCTAAGAAACTTTTTTCATTATCAGTAAGTTCTCGCTCTCGCTTAATCTTTCTGAATTTACGTAATTTTCTGATAGTCATAACTATAGATTTTAATGTGATATGCAGAGAAACCAATCTCTGCATACCTAAACTAACTAATAGGAATCCAACCTATGTAATCATTGATCCAATGATTAATATAACTAACATCGCAACTCTGGTCTACACGTGTACGGCGTGAGCACGCTCGATTGAACATGATTAGTTATACTCGCTATCACACTTGCGTATAGTTAGTCGATTAACGCGCTAATCTAAAAAAATATCTTAATCCTCTTCCTCTACATCATCATTAAACAAACGGGAAATCATCCGCAGTTTGTGTGCAGCATCTCCTGTAGTTAAACATTCACCTCTACCGATATAAATATCTTGTTTGGTTTCTGTATATTTAACTGAAGCAGATGCTCCCATACAGGGATCTACATAGAATTTAGCAGCTCTGAATTTAAACATCCAGAATCTAAACATCCATGAAGATACAGAAGTTAGAATTAATGGTCTAATCAGAGTTTCCTCCGGCTTCTTTACCATTACTTCTACATGTAATAAATTAATCTTTTCACCTCTATACGAACCAACATTATTAGTATCAGTGTATACTGATACACCAATTCTATAACCTCGATCTTCAAGGTAATCAACAAGTCGCATTACTGTATAAGCTCTAATCATTAATGATTCAGAGCTACACCATGCGTTTTCACAGATACAGACATGTAAATTAATAAACTTACCTTGTCCAGCACCGTGATTTCGTATACGTTTTTTCATGGCAGGCATCTGTTCTAAGAACCGATCATAATTCATATCATCGCCATCAAATTCGTCATACTTATATTTCTTTCTTGAACCTCCAAGGAATAAATCTTCTTCGATTTTCTTAAGATTATCTAGACCTTCTTTGTAAGAAAACTTACTTTCTAGAATCTTTTCCCTAGATAGACCTACCCATTCTGGATCGTTTCGTCCATCCATTTCTTCCCATATATTTAGTCGACCAGTTTCTTCAACTTTGTCAGCTTCAATATAGAACTGTTCTACACTTGGTAACTTAATAGATAAATTCATTATGCTGCATATTTAACTTGATACTGACCATCAACGGTAGGTAGTATCTTATTTAAATGATCATATACAATTCGCTTTTCATTATCAGACCAGTTAATAATTAATCGGTCTTTCCAATCAGCAAAATAGTTATTCTTCATTGTATGACCTGCTTGAATCATACGAGTAGAAGCAATACGGCGTAACTGTTCATCTTTAATGATGCAACGAAGTGAGTTAACATAACTAACAACCTCTTCATCATATTGAGATTCAAACTTGTCAGAGTAATTAACATCGATAATACCTCCAACAAATCGGTCAATAGTTGATGCGTCTAACTGGTTATTAGCTACATACTGACGATCAGCACCATTACCAAATGTATTTGAAGTAGCAATGATAATGCACTCCGGATGACGATGAACAAGACCTGTTGTAGTCTCAATTTCACCATTTGCTAGAGCAGCATTACATACCTGTGCTACAGCAGGATCCAACGCAGTAAACTCGTCAATAAGAATTACAGACGGTTTATTGTAATACTCGCTGAATTTCGTACTTTCTCGTTCCGGATACTTATATCCTACAAACTCAGTTGCAGAAGTACCGATACCACAAGAAATACACAAGTAAGGAAGATTAAGCTGTTTTGCTACATTACGAGCAATGGTTGATTTACCACAACCCGCTGGTCCTACCATCCAGATGTTTGTTACACCAGATTCAATAGTCTTAAGTAGTTTTTCTTCAGGTTCAAGCTCAGCAAAGGCAATAGCTTTTGCTTTAAATTCCTCCTCTGCTTTACGCTTTTCTTCCTCTTTCTTTTTTCTTTCTTCTTCCTGCTTCTCAGCTTCTTCCATAGCTTTTTTCAATTCTTCGAGTTTAGACTGTAAATCACTATAACTACGTAACTGGATACCTGATTTAGAAGTTTTATATTCAGTTCCACTTTCACTACGCAATGTGAATTTGTATTCTCTTTTTGTTACATTCTTATCTACAGCAACAACAAGAAAAAATCCTGTAGGATTTACTCGTATAGGTTTTCCTTCCTTATCTTTAATACTACTATTAATAGTAGCAAAGATAGTATCACCTGCTTTTAAATCTTTTACTGATGTTTTACTTTTTACATCAATAAAATCATCATAGTTAGGTTTTTCCTTTCCAGTAGGAGAGACAGGATCTCCTGACCCATCTTCTCCATTAGTTGGTGTAGTGCTAGCTCCTTCAAAAGGAGGCATTCCCTTGAAAGTAGCTACATTATGTAGTTTTTCAATCTCAATCATAGTATGATAAAATTTGTAAATAATTTGATAAATAAAAAATGTGGAGAGAGTAGTGGAATCGAACCACTCCCTGTTTAACACTAAAATCACTTATTTAGTAGATTAAACTGTCCTAAATATGATACAGATTTTTTATAATCCTATCGCACCTTGCAGACGCACTCTCTCGTTGCCGTTATTCTTCTATTAGAACGGCAATTGATTAGGGTTTGAATCTTCTACTGAAGTAAAATCATTTGTAGTAAATGAATTAACAGAAGAAGTACCCATAGCATTCAGTGTAAGTGAAGTAGCCAAATTTGTTACTGTCTTTTCACTGTCTGCTGTTACCGGTTTTGTGAATTGGTCAATACCTAATTCAACAATAGCGGACGCAGAACCTTCTGGTAATACCATAGGTTCGATAAATGTATACTTTGCATATGAAGGCAAAGTAGTATAACCATCTTTATTATAAACCACTTTAACACGTAAGAGCTTAGACTTGTCTGCATTATTAAGATATGTTACTACCTCGTTTGCAAATTCTTCAAAGCTAGTACCATTAAAGACTAGTTCTTCATTCTTATAGAAACAAAGCAAAATCTGCATCATACGCGAAAACTGAGTATCTTCTTTTGCTTGAAGCTGTTCGTCAGTCATACCTTCGAACTTAGTAGGCTTCCACTCTGTTTGCGTGAGAGTTGCTCCTTCCTTCTCGAAAGTAATTTCCAAGAAATCTTTTCCGGTAGGAGATTTAGCTACTCTTGCTGATTTTAATGTTACGTTTTCGATAATTCCAGTAGGAATAAACTTTACATCTTTCTTTGCTATTGTTAAGGCTCTTTCTTTACTATACATGTTCTTTCTAATTTATTTATTCTGGTAAAAATATTTTATCCCAATGAACGGTTACTTCATTGTTTTCATTGCTATCTGCAATTGCTATTTTCTGTCCTCTAAGATGTGGAGCTCGTGCCTCTCTTACTGAGTTATCACCACCTTCGAATGAAATTATAGTTTCGTTCTTTTTACGGTATACATAACCTACAGCATCGGCTTCCCCGCAGACAATATCACCTAAACGTCCAACAAGGTCAATAGCCATTTCTGTTAGCTCCTCCCCATCTTTATTGATCATCTTATCTTTAGTATGACCAATTAGGATAAAGTTATCACATAGTTCCTTGAACATATTAATAACTTTCTTTACAGCTTCTCTAATATAGAGATATCCAGCACCATTAGGTAACTGTCTAACATCTTCTCCTTTGAATGATTTACCCATTGGAGTTTGTCTATACAGAGATGCTGCAAATGGTAGACATATCTCCTCTAAACGAGTAGCATTATCAATTGCAATATACTTATAAGGTCTCTTACCAGTCTCTGCAATCTTCTGTCTAATAGCATTTGCGATTTCTCCAAGATCATTGACTGTTCTAGCCTGAATTGAGAGGGCTTCGAGAAACTCGGAGCCACCCTCTAAATCGACTATAAGACAGCCATCTAACTTAGAAATCAATGTAGTTTTACCAGATTTTGGTTTGCCAAATAAGATCAGAAATCTAGGATTCTGTACCTTTGGCGCATTCTTTTCAGTAGGTAGTACTAACATATTTGTTTTGTTAGATACTGCTTTACGTTATCTGAAAGAATCTGAAAAAGTTATCTGAAAGAATCTGAAAAAGTTGAGTAAAGTAGTATAATTAAAGATTAATTATGGTTGTAGTTTTGTTTACCACCATGATGAAATTCAGAACGAACTTTCTTTGATATGGCGATAGATTTTCCAAACAATAAACATTATTACGCTTCGGGATAATTGTGTTACCAACCTGAACATACGAATCGTATTCTCGTACCGGAAGTCCTCCGATTTTATAGTCATACCCACGAGGTAGATTACACATCTCTGCATAATCATGTAATTTCTTCAATGCACGTTCAAAATCTGTTGCAAGGTTATAGTTACAACAGTTATTATTAAACGGGCACATACATTTAGATACGTGATAGCGCGGATTACATCCAAAGCCTACACGTTCTCCTGGACCGATATACTGATAGCTTGTTTCAGTCTCAGGTCCATCGATACCATCGATAGTCAATTCAGGATATGAATTATTCAGTTGATTCAACAAATACTGTTTATATACGCCACGAGCGTCTGTTTTTTTATTCGGAAGTGTAATTGTAAAAGATTTCATTTCAGCCTAATTTTAAAGTAAATAAATAATTTCTTGCGTTATTTTTCGACTAAGTTACCATATTTCAATTCATTCTCGAATTCTAGTATGAATGGTTCTCCATCTCTTACTTTAAGAAAATGAAGATACACTTTGTCTTTTACAGGTAGACGGTCTATACCATAAGCTGTTATATTCAACAACTCTGGTCGAGATAGAGCTGTTACATAGTCGCTAGCCTGAAAAATAGCATCAGATGCTGCAAGATCACTACGCATTGGATAATGCATAGAAGGGTTGTTAATACGATCCGGTTGTTCAATATTTCGATTCATCTGTGAAATCTGTATAATACTCGTATTAGAAAGCTTCTTTTTACGAATAAACATTTTCTGTAAATCGACAATAGTACCTCTTTCAGATTCACCTTGGCCCTCTACAAGCAGAGCATGGTCAAGTATAACTATAAGCCATTTGCCTTTAGCTATATTCTCGTGAAAGTAATCAATAGTTTTTTCCATGTTCTCTACAGTACTTGGCGTATCAATATAATATATTGGATACTTCTTGATCTTATCTGCAACTTCTTCAATTTTGTTGAATTCAGTATTAGATAGACTTTGATCAGAACTATAGAGTTCTGCTGTAGTTTTTCTCAGTTTATTACTGAGTTTTCTACCTACCTGTCTGTAAGATAACATTTCATAACTAAAAGATAGGATAACTATCTCTTGATCCGGATTTAAATCAATTAAGTCAGTTTCAAGCGTATTTGCAAATGCAGATTTACCACTACCACTGCCTCCAGCAATAGTGATAATCATATTTGGCTCAATACCACCACAACATACTTTATTAAACTTATTCCATCTAGTCTTAAGTGGAACAATAGTTTTGTCTTTTCTCTTACGGATGTATTCTAACGATTCATCAGCTACTTCAGAAATAGACTTGAATGGCAAAGTATTAAAGGATTTTTGTTCCATACTGAGCCTCCTTTGCTTGTTGTGATAGTTGCATTTCCTCTTCGTAACACTCCCACTCGTGTTGAGTGAGCCATTTCCACATCGTCTTCATATAACCTAACTTACCAGAAGTTACTTTATTGTCAATCTCCCACTTCAGACATCCTAATAGGTAGTCATGCATAGCTCTTGATTTTCCAATAATTTTATTATATTCTTTACGACATTTGTTTACATTAGCCCTTAAGAATCCTTTGGTTCCATCAGGTCTTATAACATAAACTGGAAATACTTCATAGAATTCATCAAACATACTTTCTTTGTCACTTTTAGTAACTTCAGCAAGTTGTTCAGATGCTCTATAAATTTTATTATCGTCAGTTATAGTCTCTACGATAATGTTACGTTGAATTAAGTCTTGTATCTCTTCGTCACTTACTCGGCTGAGAAGTTCGTGAACGTCTTGATGATTATTTTGATTTTCGCTCAATACAAGATTAATAAATACTAACTGATTTATTGATATATTGAATTTCTTCAACAGAGATGTATCTAATTCTAGTATCATAAAAGTTTCACTTTATGACATTTATCTAGATTCTGATACAGTATGATAAGTTATGTTAAAATAACGATAACTGTCTTGGTTTTAAATCTTCGATTATCTTATAGCATTCTCTTAAATAATATCTATAATTAATCTTACGATCTTCTATTGGTTTATCATCGAACATATTTAGTAGAGTAACACCAGATGCCGTAAGCATATTCTGATACTGTTTAGTATCAGGTACTAAAGGTGGATTATACGGATCTTTACCTTCTTGAATTAAACTCCAATATGCCATATCTGATAATTCGCTTGGATTCCAAGCATAGTGTTCTCCTATTCCTTTCCATTTCCATAAATATGCACCATCTGTAGATGCATAGAAACGATTCGTTCGCTGTATTTCTTGATTCATGTATTCAACATGCCACTGTTTACCAGTCTTTTCAGACATTAAGAATTTCTTAATATCTGTGCAACCTTTAACAGTATCTTCAACAGGAATTCCATCTACAAAATACTTTATAATAGCTTCAGGTATGATTTTAGGTGATAAACCCTTACCTAGTAATACTTCGGTAATAAACATTCCCTTAGTTTTTATATAGTCTTTGCGAATTTCATCCATATTTCTATATGTTTCTCCTTTTGCATTTGTAGCTCCATACTTAATATGATCTCCTGTTTTAGGATCCATTACTGCTGTAAAATCTCTGAATTCATGCTTTTTCTTAGCATAACCTTCTTTTACTGCAATATAGTCATTGATCGCATACTGATACATAGCCTCAAAACGATCTTCTTCTAATGTTAGTTTAGTTAATTGTTCCCACTCTCTACATACGATGTTTACTTTATCATATATAGATTTCTTAAGTAAGACAAATAAACCATCAGTATTTGCTTGTACTATTCGGCACCCTAGCTCTACTAATTTCTCCGCTAACATTAGTAACAATAACTGTCCATTAATACGTATTTGCATTACTGCAAATGGACTATAACAGAAGTTATGTTCATTTTGAAGATTACCACTCAAACCATTAAGTGCTAACTTCAATGTACTATCTTTAATTTTATCTCCGTTATGTTTAGCTTCTATTCTTTCAGATCTAATCTGAGAATATACTTCTAAGAATTCTGGACCTAAATGTTTAGGATAAAATCCATATTCTATCAACATACTTGGATATAGTGACGCTACGTCAATATCGATAAGCATTTCGTCTTCTGCTGGAATTATTATTTCAGGATCATTCTTAGAATGAATTCCACCGACTCCAACAGTATACCTTAATCCACCAAATACAAAGTTCTTTTCATAACCTTTTCTGCCAGGAGAAACTACTTGAGTTTTCATTTCATCTAGTACAGATTTAAGTATAGGACTATCATATTTGATAAAAGGTAATATAACATCTTTCAATGGTATATAGGCTTGAGGAGATCTTAAGTCTTTAATATCCCACCATGTCAAGCCTGTCTTTTCAAGATATTTGTGAGTTAGAATTTTCATTCCAATATTCACTCCATCCTTACTAAGAACCTTTACACCATACTCGTCTTCAATAGCTAATCGCAAATCAATATCTTTCTTACACCTATCAAGTAATGCAGAAGTAGATTCAATATCATTGATATTATAATCTATCATACTATCAAAATCTTCAATAGGCAAAGGCTTACTCCAATCACATACGAATTCCTGTACATTCTTGTATTGCATAGTAACCTGAATTTCTTTCAAGCCTACTCTAAGTTTATTAGAGTAAAGCATAGTAAGAATATCAAAGCTATCAAACCATACTTGATATTTCCATCTTTTCCATTTTTCTATATTCTCTCCAGAGTTAGTAATTTCTCTACTTAGATTAAATATAGAATTAGTAATTACAAGTACAGGCTTTTCAGTAAGTACATGTTCATACTCTATAATGTAATTGATGACAGGATTATCATAATGTAAATTGTTATAACCGCAGAATATTTTATCTGAATCAATACTACAATTTGTAGTATAGTTATCATTCCATGAAACAGGTGAATTTACTTGTTTAAAGAATAATATAAGTTCAGATAACTGATTTTTACGAGAAGATATTTCAAACTTATGTACTTCTTTTGTTTCTGTATTAAGAACAGAACAATGAAAGATGTTTTGAAATACTTCGATATCATATACAAATACGGTTTTACCTCTGATTTGCATATAAATTAAAGATTAGTTTAGATCCCGTAGAAGGATTCGAACCTTCGTCTTAAACCTTATTAGGAACGGATTTTACAAAAACCACTACCTTGCTATACATGTCTAGCAGTTAAGTGTACGGGAAACATCTCGTTTTTCCTAGAACGAGAAAACTACGTCTAAAGATAAATTTATGAAGTTTGTAATTCTAGTAGAAATAAATCTATTCTAGAATCGTCATAGTAACAATCATACTTTGTATTTCGTAGATTGTTTGTGGCATCTGGGTACAAGCGATATGCTTCTGCAAATACTGCTTGCCCTAATCGTACTTGCCCATTTACTTTTATGGACTTCTCTGCATTCCTTTTAATCATAATGCAGTCAACTTGATCTGGATTACGCGGCATGTTTATATATATAATAACGTGGATAATCTTTCTTTATACCTTCTTGTGTATATATACGAATACTTGCAAAGTCTTCCCATTTCTGTTCTAACTTGTCACGAAGTCCCTCTCCGATACGTCTAAGTTCCTCTATGCTCTTATTACTAGGATTACTACTAAAAGCATATGGAAGCTTATTGCGATCTAATCGGTATACCACTAACCAATTAGTCTTTTCCTTCTCCTTTCGGGACTCTTGTGTCTTTTTAAAGCGAAAATCCTTCTGTTGCTCAATGATCTCCTTGATTCGTTTTTCATGGAGTGCACGAGCAGTTTGTTGTTTAAGCAATCGGTTTTCTTTACCGTATGCCTGTGCAACTAGTAAATTATGACTAAACGGCAATTTTTCATAACGTTCTGACTTCGGAGCCTTCTTAGCAAGCTCTTTCTTTACTGGCGTTGCAAACGTTAGTTCATCAAGTACTGGATGACGAAGCATATAATGGGGATTATTGCTATCTTTCACTTTTTGTTCCTGGTTAGCTTTCTTACTTGCTAAACCTTGTTCTGTCCAATAATTGATATATGTATTATTCTTCACTTGAAATGTCTTATTCATTTTTTGATAAATTTAAATAGTTTGTAATAAGTTTATTAAGGGCGATTTCTCGCCCTTTTTTGTAATTGCTACTTATGCAGCAAGACACATTGGTGCCTCGGAGAGATCAACCTCCATTTTACTATTGAACTCTTTAACTTTCTTATCAAGTTCATTGATCACTAACTGACATTCAGCCTGACGAGCTTTGATGTAGTTGTGCGTTAACACTTCTGTTACCGGCAGTTTACGTTTCCCTTTCTTAGCTTTCTGAGTTGGATTGATAGTATTTACAAATCCAAGACGAACACTATATTCTTTCATAGCAGATAGACGATAGATGTTAACTACATTAGCATCCGGAGATAACTCCTTCAGTTTCATACCCATATTTACACATTGGATACGTAGTTTAACTATTACCTGCTCTTCATAAAGCTCTTTGATTTTCTCAAGTAGATTTTTCATATCATAATTACGACTGAACCCTTTCTTGATTACATTCTCAGTGTTTATGATACGCCAATATTTGTTTATATCAGCAGTTAATTGGTCACGTTTTGCTATTAAATAGTCTACTTTTACTATATTGTTATTCATTTGATTTCTTTTATATTTAGTTGATACTTATGTTGATTAAATATACTAGAAACCGTCACCTGTTGTGCTCGCATCTAAATCGATCTAGCAGCACACTTCTTCTTCTCGTGGCTTTCCTTATTATACGTCAGTTACGGCGTACGTATTGCGAGCGTGTAAAAAGTAAATTTAAGAAGCCTCGACCCATCGTCTTGAGGCTCTTAAAATTTACAGAATTTGTGCTTTATCCTTGTTACTCCGTATTTCATATACTTCATACATCATCCATATACTTTTTACTTTGTTACTTAGATATTACAGAAATTTTGTTCAATTTTAAGTGTATAATAAAGCGTTACATCTGCTTAACGCTTAAACTTGAACGAATTGTTTTTTTAGATTGTAGATACTACTTTTCCTCGATATAAAGATCTACTGGAATACATCCTCCACCTAAATCAATTCCGATTGTAGTCTTACCTACTCTCCGGTAATTTGTCCCTTGGTCTTTACAGCCATTGTTGTCAGGTTGCCGTAATTCACCTCCACGTTTGAGTTTATATTCGCCTTCCGTTACACCTAGAATAGCGTTTAAAAACAGTCTGTCCACGACGTAATCATAGTTCTTACTGTCAATAGCATGATCTACAATCTCGTCCTTAATTGCATCCCGGAATCTACTCGAAGCCGGTGTATACCGAGCAAGTGCATCTCTAATAAGAAACGCTAGATCCGAAAATGACATAGTTCTTTTATGACCATAGCGGAAAAGCCATGCCCACCAAGTATCTGGAACAGATCTGAAAGTTGTCGACCCATCATCTTTGATAACTACAGATGCTGCTTTTTCTCCATTTACAAGAACTAATTCACCAATGCGCGGATCCTCTAAGAGTAACCGAAGTAGTTTTTTACGGGATTCAGAAATTAACTGTACTCCTTTCATAGCCTACTTACTCCTTCAATCCGAGTGACCGGTAATATTCGTCGTTGTTCGTTACAAGAATTTTGTTGATATCGTCATAAGCCGAAGACCAACCAACGATCTCTTCCAAGAGATCATCTGCTTTCTTCTTCTCGATCTTGTTCAGCTTAGTAACAACATCAGTCAGGCGATTGAGATCCCGGAAGAACGTAGTTTCCTTGGTATCTTCCATTTTCTTAATAGCAGCCGTAACGGTTTCCATAGATACTTCTTTAAACTCACACGGAGCAAGCGGGAACTGCAAGGTAGTATCACCATTCAGAGTAATAACCATACCGTTTTCATCCGGAAGTGGATCGAGTTTAGCAGAAGTAATGTCAATCATTTTGATTGAATATTTCCGTAAGGGCTTAGTAAGCCGTAAGAGACCTTCACGCACTTTGTCATTGTGACTCAGGTCCATATTGTCAGCTTCGATGCAACACAAAGTTTGACCAATAAGATTCCAAGTAGCCAGAATAGCCCGGTACTTGTTCATGTCGAAATTAGAATTGTTTGTTGCCATAATTTTTTGTTCCTTTCTTGATTTATACCCTTTTTTGATAGGGTGGATTAATAACTAATTTTACTTTTAAAATTCGCATGTTACTCTTTTCTCTTCAATTCAGTTAGTCTGCTCAGTCTCTTAGAGCCGCTTTAAAAAAGCTATGAAAGTAGACAGATGGAATTGGTCAATTCAATGACTTAGAGTAACACTACGCATCCAAAATCTGTAAATGTTTGATAATTTTGGTAATTTCTATTGCCGTAAAAATATCGAAAACAAAAATAAATATGTAATGTCACTATATAATAGCTGTGACACATGCCCGGATCAGACCTTCTTTTTACTGTAGCTGATCAATCAATACGAAACAGTTTTTTGTGCCTAGTTCATATCACTATTAGATGCAATATAAACAACTTATCATCAATTCAACGAATCTCCAAGTATATCAGCATTACAACAATCTAGGCGATTGAGGGACTTTTTATCTAAAAGTTGCAAAACTCACAAGCTGTCCGATTTTTCAGGACACCCACTTGACCTTATCAGGGATTCTTTATTTATAGTACACGAATACTTAGGATTTCCACCTAATCAGCCTTAATGGAGGCCTCAGCGTTCTCTTACGTATAATGTTGCGCATTATACTTTACGAGTTTCTTATGTCAGCGTAACGGTTGGTACTCAAAGAGTAAGGAATTACTCAAATTAGTTCTTTACAAATTCATCTATACTCGTAAGTATAAACTTCATGCAGGTGATTTACTAACAATACTCTTTAATGCTTTAAGTTAAACATGTTCATTCTCTCCTTATTTGGTATAGCTGTTCGTTTCAGCGTAGGCACTCTCCAACGAGTTCTTACAATCCTTATGTTACCTCACATACAGGAATGCTCGTCAGGGCAATACACAGAATTGCTTCTGCTTCGTGTCGGCCTCTTATGATCTCTTGCTTCGCTTCATACTGGATGTATGCGCTGCTCACTTGAGAAAACTTAGTTAAAGATACTTTGCTTACTTTGTCTGAAATTCATACGTAGTTCCAGTCCTACGGTCTCGCATTTCCTCTTACAAATATAATCCTTATACTAATCAGATTATACACAATTCAGACTTATTGCGGCCTCAAATCGCAAGTTAAGATTATATCCCTGTTGCAAAGCACTCTAGGGTTTTATAGTGACATCACTTAACATAGTCACTCTTTGCAGTTAAATACTTCAAATCACTTTGCCCTAATGGACAATACAGTATTGCAACTGTAAGTATGAGCTGTAGACACGCAATTTACTTCTCAGATGCTAACTCTAGGTTCACATCATTACGCATAGGTTTGGCACCTAATCCGGGTAACCTGTCATACACACTATCTAACAACGATAGTTTTGCATATGGGCCATAGCCACTCAGCCATGTCAATTTCTAGTGCTAATTTAACTTCAAAAATTCTACCTTCAGATGTATTACTTTAAATCTACCTTGTAGACTCACTTCCAATTAAATGATTTCAATCCAACGAGGTGTTATTACTCCTCTTATTAAACTATATAGACAGTATAGTCTAATATTTCATTAGTCAACGTGATAATACAGAAACACTGTAGTAGTATATACTTTATGCTCTTACACCTAAGTAAGTGGGCAAAGGAGGGTTTGGAGCCAATCCTTAGAACGTTAGTCAGTTCATGATTACAAACATCTTTTTGTGACCACTCGTGTTATCGTTCCTTCTTGATTTCATCTTTGAGTTGATCCACGAACGATTACGGAAGTTAACGATACTCCCTGCTTTGTTTAGTCTCTGCAATCTGCTCACTGCATATCACCGCGTCTTCAGTCACCAATCCGGTTCTCACTATGGGTTGTGCACGCTCTCCCATTTTCCTATTATATTCTTCGTGTAGATAAGTAATCGATCTACTATAATAGGTTATCATACTATAGTTATAACTTGTAGTGGTAGCTACTTATTAAACATTTCAGTATCATGTATTACTTATAATCTATCTGCAACTGATCAGGTCTAAACAGAATGTCGTAGCATTTACGATGCCCTTCGAATGTAATTCTATAGCTCTTATATACCGCTTAATTACTCTCTATTAGCGGTCGCCGTTTCTCTTCGGGCTAAGGTTTAATCCAAGTTGTGGATTAGGAAGTGGCATAAGCCGATTAAGCAATTTTGTTGTCTTAATAGTATTTTCTACATAAACCTCCTTTTCTACTTCTTTTGTTCTATACTCTAGACGTGTCTCAACGTCTTTTGTTATGGTCACAGTAGCATCTGCGGATGTTTCTCCTACAGTTACTTTGTCAGTTCTGAGATCAATGTTCAGAGCTAGGTTCTTTCCATTGTTAGGTACGTCTACCACACGAGGAATAACCATTTCTCCGGCTTGAACTGCCTGACTTGGGGTAAATGGATCATATCCAATAAACCCTCCAAAAATCACTGCAAATGCAGCAATTGCTAAATTTCCGAGCTTCATTGATTGATGCTTTATTCGGCATACGCGGATTTGTCAACATAATTAGTAAGACGATTAACCGGCGCATTGTACAGTTTACTGATTTCTGCAATCTTGTCCTTCAGAATAGATTCAGAATCACCGTACGCAGCGGATAATTTCTTATAAACGTTGTCGCCATTGACGGTTTCAAAGGGCTTTTTGTCCTCGTCTACAATCTGGATTTTCTTTTCCTTCTTGAGAACACCGTCAAGAACGTTCTGCTGCAATCCTAACTTAATATTCTGAGTTACGATTACTAAATTGTTGTCAACACCTGTTTCAGTTGCTGCAATGTCTAAACGCCCTTTAGCTTTTTCATTCCACGATGCACATTGTTTTTCAATATGACGACTGATAAATACTCTTACCAGCTGTGAAATATTCTTATCATCTGCTGTAGGGTTCCAAGCCTTCAACAGAGCATGAGGTGCAAGAACAGTATGCTCAGAATTGAGACTACCATACATTGCACTGGTTACGGCATCAAGTGCGCCGTTCCAGGAGCTACCAACTTTAAGCATAATGAATGCAAGAATCTGTGCCGGAAGAGAATCTTCCATGCTATAAGCTACACGACACCATTCAATTGCTTGGTTGATCTTTCCAAATACACTTTTGTTCGTAGTTGACTGAACAAGAATTGCACGAAGGACCTTCTCCTTCTCTGATTCTTCCATATCCTTATTCGGTTCAGGAATTGCTGCTACCTCTGTACGGGCTCTAGCATCGGCTTTTGCAGCTTCCTTAACCTCTTTAGGAATGTCAGAACCAGTGAAGTCGATTACCATCTGCTGATCATTCTTTTTATCAGGCAACGCTTTCAGTTCGATACCCCACATAGATTTAGCTTCCTCTTGCAAGGCGTTAAATACATCGCGGTTAACACGAACACCGAACGTTTGCATGTCTGCTTCTACCTGAGCTCCATACAAAAGGATTTCAGACATCAACAGACCACGATAGTACGTTTTAGCGGCTTTACGAGCAGGTTCGCTGAGAGTATCGTCTTTGACGAATTCATCTGCAAACATCTTCATCAACGTAATACCGCTATCATGACTAATACGGTCATTGCCTCCGGCTTCCAACAGACCCTTACCAATATCTACTGGTTTGTCTTTATCGTCTTCTCCGTCGACGTCCGGAGCGGGGACTTCAACCTTTGTTTCCTCAGGTTTCACTTCCTCAGCTACAACAGTTTCAACTTTCTCAGCCTTCGGTTTGATATCAACCTTAGACTTATCTTTTGCTGCGGCTTTTTCCTGTTTTTTGTCTTTTGCTTTCTCAGCCTTCGGTTTCTCTACTTTCGGAGTTTCCGGAGCGGGAGCTGGTGCTGGCGTAGGAGCAGGCTCTTCTACAGGTTTTTCCACTTTAGTTTCTACTTTTGTAGTTTCTACTTTATTAGTAGGTTCAGCTGTTGCTACTTTAGTTGCATTTGCTTTCTTAGCAGCTAATGTTGCTGCTTTCTTTTTGTTCTTAGACATTTTGATAATGTTTTTAAATTGTTAATTACTCTAGTTATTTAAATGATGTTGCCCGTATTTATAAATACATTCAACTATCATCTATATAACCACATTTTTCTCTCACTGTAGGTAATCCTTCTGTCTCAGCGATAGAGTTGTCACTTTCTAATAATATAGGCTCCTGACTCACAGAGTCTTGTTTAGCTAATTCTGCATTCCATACAACGGATGTAGAATTACTCTGTGTGGGATGATTAGAAATCTCTACTGCTACTACAGCTTTCTCAGGAGTTTCCATTAATTTCTTAATGTGTTTTACTCCTGCACCTACAACTAAGCCTAATACTAGTAACATAATAGCTCTAGTAAAGACTTTTGGGTCCTTCATGCACATCGCGATTACATAAAGAACGACTATTGCAAAGAGCAATAATCCAACTACATTTGCCATAATTTGTAAGTATTGGTTATTTATAATCTTCAAAAAGTTGTCTTAGTTTTGCTCTTGCCTTATTGAGACACGTTTTCACGGTTGCCTCAGGAATAGCAAGCTCTTCAGATATTTGATGGTAAGACTTCCCATCTAGGCGAGCATAGATAAGATCCCTATACTTCTTACGAAGCAATGGAATACATTTCATAATAACTTCTACATTCTGACTTAAAATCATCTGTTCTTCAGGACTCTTTGTATTAGAATCAAGTTGACCAGCATATTCATCATCATCAATATAGTTGTTAAGCTGCTCTTTTTTAGTTCTTCTTATATAGTCAATTGAAGCATTAACAGCAATTGTTTTTAACCACATTTCAAATGAAATATGATTTACATAAGTTTGAAGCTTCTCGTAAACCTTTGTAAATACTACTGATGTCAAATCATCTGCTACATCACTGTTTTTAACAATGTTATAGATAGTAAACCAAATAGTTTTATTATACTTTTGATATAACTTTGAGAATGCTTTCTCAGAACCGTCTCTAGCTTGCTCTACTAAAAGTTTTTCTTCCTCTTTCATAGTGCTAGATTATAGTGATATGCGGTCAACCCAATGACCGCATACCGTATTAGAATGGTATCTTTTCGATATTATCGATTCTCCATTCTGTAATTGCTCTTTTGCGGGCCCAATATAAATCTTGGATCCATTTACCATACAGGAGCAATGTGGATTTATCAATTGACTCTACAGACATAATCATACTATATCCAATTCGTAATCGAACCACTTCTGTCTTACTTTGCGTAGCAATAGTAGATAGCATATAGTTGAATAAGTTTCTTTCGAGCCAATCAATGATGTACTTAATAGTGCGATTGGTACGACAAGTTAAATTAAGACCTGCAAGCAATGCACCGTCACCATTATTGACGTGCATAAGTCCATACCATGTTTCTCCCTCTTTCCATCTACCAGTAAATACTGGAAATGGTGTTACTGTATTTTGGTCAATAACAATAGGTACACTAGCTGGATAATACTGACATTCTGTATTCAAGCGCTTGTTAATTTCTTTCTTTAACTCGTCAAAAGTAATTTGAGTATCTTTATACATACACAAATTTGGAGGTACTGTTGTATTCATTATTGTGCCATTTTAGTACGACGTATAATTTCCTTCAAAATAGTACCTACCTGCGACTTAGAATACCTTGTATTCTTAAGTAGATAGATTGTGAATTTTGGTTCCCAATTGTCTTTATACAAAGATAAATACTCTTTGTATGTGCCAACCCATTCATTGAATTGTTTGTCACTATACTCGACATTCTTGTTAACCTCTTTCTCAAATCCAGATTTTTCGATTGATTCGCTGATACTGGGTAATTCGTAGATATAATCATTAGGATTACAAATAATATCCTGAATTTCAGGATCATTAGGACCTAATACTACAACTTCACCACTTGGAGATGCCATTTTATTCAATAGCACTCCGCTCACAATGTTTAACATCGGAGCAGTTCCGACTACACGGATTAATACGTTTGTTGTTGCTCCTTGAGCAATATACAAACCTGCTTTTGTTAATTCGACCATATTTTACTCTTTATAGAATTGATTTGCTACAAACAATGCATCATTCATTGACAAATTGAATTTGTCTTTAACTTTAGTTGCAAATGATGTTTTACTAGAACTTGATTGCATTAGTTCAAGCATCTTTTCCTTTGCACCTGGAGTATTGAATCTCACCCAACGAGTGACTTCAATTGCTGGCTTTTGTGTATTTACTTCCATTTCTGTTGATTTTCTAAAATAGTATTATATACTTCATTCCATTTACTATAATCAGGGTCATTTGGACTGAATAAAGTTAGAAATCCAGTATTCTCAAATAAGTGCACTATTCGAGCTACAGAATGTCTGTGCATATTTTTGGCAGCACTTTTCTTGCGCCATTCATATGGTACAAACCTAGTATACACATAATTAACAAATTTTGTCAACACTCTGTGTTGACGTAGAGCAATATACCATTCTGATGGCATACGATCTTTAATTGCGTCTTTTACACCCATACGCTTTTCATTTTTATTGATTAAAAATTTAATAATACTTTATAGATCAAATAGGTCATAAATTTACTGCTCTTCTACTGACATTAGAAATTATTTCATAAGCTATAAAGGGAGAAATCATCCCTATTCCGTGCAATCTATGAATTTCTTTTTTAATATCGCAAAGTAATGATAAATCGTCTATAGTGTTACAATAACTATTACTAATACAGCTCATTGCTTTACTAGTAAGATCTCCTTGTCTATATTTCTCACCACGTTTTTTCTTACCTCTTGCCATATTACATATGATTTAGTAAATCAGTAATGATATACCATTCAATGAATATAACAATACCTAAAAACAGTAAGATAAGATATTGATACCATTTCATAGTTTCCATATTATATAAATTTAAGTTAATACTAGTATGTGAGGTGGGATTCGAACCCACACTTTTCAGTATTGTCTACCTGTGTCTAACCAATTGCACGACTCACACCATTAAGTTCTAACATTTTACAGGGTCGAGAGCTTACAACAACACCTAACCAATTTATTACACGCAGGGATATGCGAGGCTTTTTACGACATTAGCTTAGCCGTTTGACTATTCTCAAGCACTCAGGCGAGTATAGTCAGATACGAAAGTTTTGCCAGTTATTGGCTTTATTGACCTATTCTATTCTCTCTTATCGCTGTCAAAACCACAATACCCCAAGCTCGTATTCTTTATTTCTATATCCTAACTATTAGAGGAAAAGAATACCTTACACTTTTAGAAAACCTGTGGAGTATAGGGGAGTCGAACCCCTGTCCAAACGATGATTAAATAGACCTAACAGTCAATGTGAATAGGCAGTTAACCAAAACTACCTACTCTAATGTAAACAAACACTCTCCTTATTACATATGTTAGTCCAATATTAGGGGCACATATAACTCGCACAAAGCATAGATAGTATTCATTTAAGATTTTGAAAATTCTGTCTGTATACGGCGCTCAGAATCCTACTCAAGAGCAGGAGAGCTATACACATAAGGGTACAAAGACCACTCAGACTCAAATTGATTTTGTGCTTCTTTATCGTCATTAGACTAGTATCTAAATACGTAGTACAAGACCATTGTATCCGATACAAAAGCGCACATGGCAAATTTTTCTTTACTTACTCTTAGTAGATATATATCTACATATGCTGTTAATTCAGCTAATCCTAGGATAACTCTGTCTATTTTGGACTTATTGACACTGCCTGCTGATCTGGTTCAATCCAATTCGGATAAGTAGCCTCTACAAGAGAGGCTACTCGAGTATTTTAATGTAAATAGTTAATGTTACCAGTATAATCCGGCAGCATTACAATAGCTTTCACCTTTCGGATAAGCCTTGTTGAGATTACGAATCTCAGAACGTCTTTGTTCACAAAGTTCAGACGCTTCTTTCTCTTTCTGTTCACGGAATGACATCAGTTTCTTACGGTGTTCGTCCGTATCCTTGTCACCGGCAGCATACGCGCGATTTTCCTCAGTTTGCAGTTTCAGATATTTAACTTCAAGCTCACCCGTTTTTCTCTTGTAACGAGCCTCGATGGCTGTACGACTCTGTGAGTATTCATCGATAATGAGCTGACGTTTTGCTTCATCTTTAGCAAGCTGTTCACGTTCTGTAGCCATCTCCTGTTTTGCAGCTTCTACTGCATTCTTTGAAGGTGATTTGAACGAATCCGCTGCGCCGCAAAAAGTTTCAGGGTTAAACTCTTCACACAACAATGCGGTTGTCATTAGACAGAAAGATAAATTTGTTTTCATACTTTGATAGTTTTTAATTGTTAATAATATAGTTATTTAAATGAAATTCAAAAAAGAAGACTACTCTACTTATTTCTAATACTTATTCGTAGATAACCCTTTTCCTTCTCCTGACCCTATTATAGGGTTGACCGTTGTATAGTCCATAGTACTCTAGCTCACGCTTGTGGCTTCCTTTAGGGGTTTGGTATATTTGTAGTCTTCGGGGGACTGGTTCACCATTTACTAACATTTAGTTGAGTAAAAAACCTACAGTCTATCTGGCGGAAATCCTGTAGTTCAAAAATTGTAAACTGTAATCCGATCATTGATTGCAATTCTGCAAAGCACTTCTACGGTCATACGGATCCATTTTACGGATCTTTTTAGTTGAACGTTTTCGTGCCTGAGCTTTCTGAGAAAGCTTTGAGCCTGGATATGAGTCCTTAAAGGTTTTTCCCATTTTTGTCAGTAGTAAGAATCGTTAATAATCCTTTTGCCAATTTACTGTAATAAGCACCATGTAAGTCCATACCTATAACATGATCTCTTTTAGACATTGGTCCAGCAGCAAGTGCTTGCAGTATAGGCGTCTCAATCAGATTACTGGTAACACATTCCAGAAATCTGTTTGTGATGTCTGCACTGTGAAAATCAATCAATTCATTGACTGCTTTCAAAGCTTTGATAAACTTACTGTCTTCAATGTCTGTGCAAGCTCTTACACATTCACCTCCTGGCAGTAAATCTTCATCACTTAGTACATTAATACCAATTGTACTGACATTTAGCATTTCTGCTAATTTAGCCCCAAGCTCTGTTACTTGGTCTTCGCTAATCCTGTTAGGAACAGCAATAATAATTAATTCCATTTTGATAATGTAATTTAAGTTATTTACTTGGAAATATTCTTTCCGATTTGATGCACATAATACTCGTGTTCATGATATTTCTGATGACAACGAGTGCAGTAAATTCTCTGCTTTAACTTCTTTCCATCAACATTCTCAGGATCAAAGTTATTAATCCAAGCATGACCATGCCTTGCACAGTATGCCTCTTTACTTTTCTGAATACTAAAATAGGATTTAATCCATTTCAGGACAGATTTTAATTTGTTTGATTTATTCATTTTACATAATATTTAAAATTTTAATGTTAATACTAATTTGATGACGTCTACTATTCTGCACAATAGTAGAATGTTAATAAAGACAACTCTTTGTCTTGGTATTATGCAGATACCACGTTTGCTACATACACTAACCTATTAAGCAAGAAATCTTGTAACTAATTAATCTTAACGCCCACTAAACACTTTTAAAGTTATGCAGAAATCACGTGGAAATGAAATCTTACTAACTACCTGATTTTTACGTCCGCACGATCATAAGTATTTAGAGATGTAACAAACTCTTTGCACGTCACGAGTACATCTTCGTGAACGGTGACTAATCCGAGTTTCTATATACTTATTTACGCCCCACAGGTTTGTCATTTTCTGATGATTTATAGATAATGCTTTAGAATTAGTAATAAGAAATATTGTAGCTATTCTCACGAACCGCTACAATGGCATACAGTTGAAAAAGGCTCTTAAGTAGTTGGCTTTGGCCTTAAAGAGTCAGGTTGTAATATTTTATCCTGTATCTCCGCACCTAAAATTACATTACTATAGACATTGATGTTACTTTCGTACTCTTCTACTATCTCCTTGATTGTAGAATTTGTACCAATCTTCATCAATACCGCAGCAAGTGCAGCTTTAGGCATCTGCATAAATACAGAATCTTTCCTGTGTTGCTCTTTGGTTACTTCACGAGCTAACAATACATCCTCAACTGTAGGCATCGTGATAGTATCACGAATTACTACTGTTTCAGGCTGTACTGATTCTGTAGAAACTTTCTCTTTTGAGAATAGGTTCTTAACTTCGCCTACATTCCAATGTAAGGCGACAAAAACAATGGCACCGATAATCATAATTAAGATTACCCAGAGCCATGCCTTATTAAAAGGCGGTCTGTCATTCATCTCCATCTTGATAATGGTTTTAAATTGTTAAACTTTATTGAACTTATCGAGCACAATCTCTGTGCTTTTTCCTTTGATCTTGATTAGATGGTCTAAAGCTTTCATAGCTCTTCGAATGTACTTAATTTCTTCATCAGTAAGTTCCATGAATTCACTTTCCTTATTGTGTTGAATTAAGTTATTTAGATTACTATATACTAATGCATATCTACCACCTATTAGGTTTCGTTTGCACTGCATCCAAGATCTAGAATTCCAAACATGCTGCTTATTCATAAAGCTATTGGTTTATTAATTCTGTGAGAACTTGGTCGAATATATTAGACCAAAACATCATTCCTTCGGGAGAATTTTCCCAACAGAATGCAGCATCTATCCATACTAATGGATATGTCATACAAAGATAGCGCTCACCACCAAAACAGTTAGCTTTGACAGAAAGAGCATTATTACAGTACAAATCTAAGGCTTTGTTTCTTAGAAGTACGTGTAATACTATGTATGGCATATTTATTAACAAGTTATGCTTGTTGGTAAGTTCTTTTTTTCTTTTCATTTGATTGTATCTCCTATGAATTTATTGAAATAAATGTAGTCCTTAACAAGTATAACATAATCTACTTTTAATTCATTCTCGTGTATATACGGATTGCATAATTTCAATTTGTATGTATTATCCTTGTTTTCTTTTCCTACTATTATACAATTCTTATAGGTATTCTTCATCTCAATATAATTATACACTTTCGGATGACTATCATGTAAATATATAAGACCTAAAGCAGTAATAAGAATCAATATAATTGTAGTACTAATATTATTCAGGATATAACTCCCTTTCATAATGGTTCTACATTTAATCCAAGATGTTGCAATTTATTAATAGCAGTCTCACTGTCAACAGTTAAAGTTATTTCTTCTCCTGCTTGCAGTTTAGACATCATAAGAGTATAACCAAAGTTAGAGATACCAGCAGTTGCATGTTGGTTAAATACTTTGATCGGCTCGAGTCTGTTCTTACAGTCTCCAATTTTGATTTTGATAATCTTTTCCATAATATCTGTATATTTATAATTATAAATGTTTACAAATAAAAATAGCAATACCTACTTCACAGTAGCATTTGCTATTAAGAGTTCTCCTTCTATCGAGTTAATAAAACGAATACATACAATCACGCTTGATTGTAGTGCTAGTTCAAGGATTCGAACCTTGATGGATTTCTCCACACTCCCAA
>ERZ780137.751-NODE-751-length-24451-cov-3.680890_pt1 | contig 24451 bp, 21 predicted proteins | sample MGYA00511020_ERZ780137 | MGnify/ENA primary metagenome ERZ780137 (study PRJEB29588, sample SAMEA2157917) | human gut metagenome | biome: human gut; feature: human-associated habitat; material: faeces | place: Denmark | collected 2008/2010 ... | reverse complement strand
TAATTTCTTATACTGTTCTAAAATTTCTAGGTAACGCCTAATATTGTTCTTCATAAAATACTCCGATATTATAAAAAATTGCTAATTTGCAAAGTGCGCATAAATATGCTGCAAGATAGTATACTTAAGTAAAGGTCGGTGAACAAAAAATCTTTCATCATTATGAGCGATAGTTCATGGTAAGCCTGGCAGAAAAGAAAGTTTCTCAAACAATACCGGGAAGACCCAGCCGTCCGAAAAATTTTCAATTATATTAAGGAGGACCAAAAAATGAATTACATTAAAAACCATTATACCTTCAATGACATTTGCGTTATCGACATTCCGATGAAAAGCTCTTGCCTTGCAGCACTTACGCCGGAGATTATTAAATGGACTTCGGCCGTACCGGTTGTAATTTCTGCACCTACTGGCGCAGGGAAAACGACTTGGGTTTGCGGGGATTTAACAAGAACAGTTGCCCTTTATGGAAAGAAAACATTGCTGCTGGTTAACCGTACAGCTTTGACCTTGCAAATTGCGCGCAACTTACTTGAAAAAATTTACTTTGATAAAGCAGAAAAGTATTATGCAGCTGAACGCGATAGGATGCCGAAAGCCCTTGTGGAAAATAAAAATAGTTGGTATGACTTCGGCAGTATCATTGTAATGACGCTGCAAAAATTTGCTGACATGGAAACCAAGAGCTTTCTGTTCAATAATATCGGTGCTGTTGTAGTTGACGAAGCACATTTTTTTATGGCAGATGCCCTTTTTAACGCTGAGACCGGGAATACGTTCGATAAAATTTTTAGTACGTTTTATAATTCTTTAAAGATTTTTATTTCTGCAACGCCGCAAAATATCCTGCCGGCGGTAGCAGAAAAAGGCATGGAACGTGTAGGGACTTATATGCACGAATTGTCCCCTATCGATGCTGTTAGGATTGATGGTGTTAATGCTTGGATGGCACGTTATCAATACCATCATAAGTGCTACTACCAAGAAGCGGCTGTCGAATATACTTTCCCGGTGACAAAACAGAATTACACCTTTGTGCCTTTGGAAGATAAGGGCGATTTTGTATCCACCATTAAACCACTTATTGCTGATTTGCAAAATGACAAAGCCGTCAAAACGATTATTTTTATTAACGACAAAAGTGCCGGTGAAGCGGTGGTTAAAGAGTTAGAAGCCAAGGGAATTACGGCTGTATTTGTTGATTCCAGCACCAAGAATAAAGACGTCATGAGCCCGGACTGGATAGAATATGAGAAAATTATTGGCTACGAAAAATTTGGCGTGGATGTGTTGGTTTGCACATCAGTTTTGGATAATGGCATTAACATTAACGACCGTAACGTAAAAAACATTTTTGTTTGTGCTGATAACGAAACTGCATTTAAACAAATGGTAGGACGTGTACGTTTTCCACGCGGCAAGAGCAATTATAATGTTAAAGTATATTTTGTTAATTATAACATTAGATATTTTAATCAAAAATTAAAATATTATAATAATATTCTTGATGATTTAAAGAAAATAGTAAACCCATATGCAGAGGACGAAAGGACGAATATCGATTATATTAGATACTGCATCCGCCAAGAAAATAATGTATGTAAAGTAATAGGTATTAGTAAAAAAAACGAGTTCTTTGTCAATTTCTTTGTCAATCCGTTTACAATGGCGGCACTGGAGGACTTGATTGCCCATTATCAGAGAATCTTAAAGGCTTTAAACGGCGAAAGCATTGAAAGATATTCGGCGATAGCTGTTGGAAAAGTCGCTTACCTCAGTGTAGTTTCGGCATGGTTTAACAATATGTATTCGATTCCGGGATGTGACGAATATTATCAAGAGAGAAAGAAAGTGGAGGATTTTTTGGAGAAATCCTGCAATGGTAAGGCCCGTTATAAAAAAGACGGGCAGAGTAAAATAAAAAAAATAATGAACGATTTCAGTCAGTATGCCTTTGGCAGTAAAGTATCTGAGTTTAAATCGATAGGTAGCATTAACAAATTTATTGCGAATATCGGACTTGATTATCGATTGGAGTCGGTACAGGATAACTCGATAGCGGATAGACCAACGCTGTGGATTGTTAAGAGAGGGGGACAAAAAAATGACTAAGAAGTATTATGCGGTAAGCGGGTATTACGGGTTTGGTTATTTTGACAACTGGGATAAAGTATTAAGATGCCGTAAGTATGTTGGAAAAACGAAATATGTTGAGGGATTTGCTACGCCAGCTGAAGCCGCTATAGCGGCATACAGTGCTTTCCGTACTTACAATATAAATTATAAGTACAAATTACTGAATACGCCATTGTTAAAGACAAATAGATTACAGTTCCGTAAACATTTGGTTGTGCCGGAGGATGGCGAATGAAACCAAAAAGATTAAAAGAAAGAAGAAATTCAAGACTTAATAATATAGTGGTGGACAAATATGACATCTGCGATATAAATATGGAACAGATAAATTTAATTGCCGAGATAGTTTATCGGCTGGCTGTAAAGGAGGAGACGTATAATGTCAATAGAAAAAAAGCTGCGTGAGCTTAGAGCGAAGGGGCTTGATGTTAAAGCTGTTGCGTATGCGAGGTTTTCATCCGAGAACCAGAGGGATGAATCTATCGATGCGCAGATTCGGGCAATGAAAGAATATGCCGAAAGAGTTGGTTTGCCAATTATCAGGTTTTACATCGATAAGGCGCGTTCTGGGACGAATGACGACCGCGACGAGTTTCAGCAGATGATTGCTGATTCTGGACGCAAAGAGTTTCAATTTGTTATTGTACATAAATTTGATAGATTTGCTAGAAACCGTAGGGATAGTATGGGCTATCGAGTGGAGCTTAGCAAGAACGGTGTTAACGTTGTTAGTGTGCTGGAAAGTTTTGATGAAGATACGCCAGAAGGTAAATTGATGGAAGGCATGGTAGAACTTCTTGCGGAGTTCTACAGCCTTAATCTGGCGAGGGAGGTGAAAAAAGGTTTAAAAGAAAACGCATTAAAAGCACAGCATACAGGTGGGCTTCCGCCTTTCGGTTATGATGTAGACCCGATTAGCAAAAAATTAATTATTAATGATAATGAAGCTGAAGGAGTGAAGCTTATTTTCGGGATGGTACTACACCACGCATCATATAATGATATAGTTGACCGTTTAAATGAACTTGGGTATAAAAGTAAAAACGGAAATTATTTTCGTAAAACTTCCATTTATGATATATTGCGAAATCCAAAGTATTATGGCTTGTATTTTTACCGAAGGACAAAGCCCAAAGATTACTATACTAAAAGCCGTAATAACCATGATTACAATAATAATGAGGATATGATTATAATACCCGATGGAGTTCCGGCAATTATATCTAAAGAAGATTTTGAAAAAGTTCAGCAGATTTTAGATGAACGCAGGCGCCATAAAGCTATAATACGCCAGGAACAATATCTTTTGTCAGGGAAGATTGTATGTGGGATTTGTGGTGCAGCATATTCTGGAAATAGAAAGAAAACAGCCAATCCTGATAAGCCGTATATTACTTACCGCTGTAATAACAGACCATATAGAACAGGTAAAACCTGTAATAATAAGGAAGTAAACCGGGATATGATAGAAGAAGCGGTTTTAAAATTACTTGGTGAAGTAATTTTTGATGTTAAAATAGTTCCTAAAATATTTGAGCGTTACAAGGAATTGGTTGCTAATGAAACTGAAAGGTCTGACGCTGTTCTTAGAACTTTAAAATTGAAAAAAGAAAAAGTACAGACTGGTATAAAAAATATACTGAAGGCAATAGAGGTATCCGAAAGCCGAACATTGCTACAACGCCTTGAGGAGCTTGAAAAAGAAAAAGAGGTGATAGATAAAGAAATTAATAAAAACGAGGCAAAGCATAAGCCGCAGGTTTTTGATTATGAGTTGGTCGAGCGTACATTTAATGAAGCAAAAACGCTATTTAAAAAAGGTTCGCTGCCAGAGACCAAGCAACTAATTTCGATGTTTGTAGATAAGGTAGTAGTACATGAAGACCGCGTTGAAGTTATCTTCAACGCGGTTCCTTTTTATTATCGGAAGAAATATCCGAAACTAAGATTTTATATAAACCGAAATCTTGTAAAAATTAAACAACGGTTGTAAAAAGTGTATAATTAATGTCAATTTATAGGAGGTAGCTATCATGGGTAATGATGAAATTAGAAAAATTGGGTCTAAAATTGCCTATTATAGAAGATTGAAGGGTTTGAGCCAACGTGTTTTAGGAGAACTGGTTGGTGTGTCGCGCAGCAAAATATCTGATATTGAGCTTGGAAAGGATAACCTTGATATAGAATTGTTTGCGAAAATTGCTGAGCGCTTAGGCATCGATTATTCAGAAATAATAAAGGTGTAAGGAGATATATTTAAAATAGAATGGGAATTTTTAGGCTCTAAGAAAGGTTGAGGTCTATTATATATATAACGAGAAATTTTAAGCTGCTAAAATTTCATAGAATGAATTGCGCAGACGCTTTGTACATGATTCCATACTGCGTGCAGCAAAGTGGTTTATAGAGAAGTAGAAATAAAGGGTTAAGAACGATTCCCGTTAGCGCTACCAAATGGCTGACAATTTTTTTACGATAAATAAGCTCTGATATTTAAGTATCAGGGCTTTTGTTATTTTATGCAAAAGTAAAAGCAGTGCCGCAATAAACGGTACTGCTTTTAAAGTTTAGGCTTGTTTAAGTTAATGTATTTTTAATTCAGCGATATTATATTTAATTTATTCCAGTTCCTTTAAAATATCGGGAAAGGGCTGAAGCGTGCGGCGCAGAATGCCGTTAATATAGGCAATGGCAATGCCGTAGTTGGTAATGGGCACGCCCTGGTTTTTGGCGCAGCTTATGCGGTGCTGCATTTCTTTTTCGTTAAGCATGCAGGCGCCGCAGTGAATAATCATTTTGTACTTGGTTAAGTCTTCGGCAAAGGCAGTGCCGCTTGTCCATTCAAAGGCAGGTTCCGCACCGGTAAATTTCCTGATCCACGCCGGCAGTTTTACGGTGCCGATATCGTCGCACTGGCGGTGGTGCGTGCAGCCTTCGCTGATTAAAATGCGGTCGCCGTTTTTAATACGCTTCAGCATGTTTACGCCGCGCACTGCTTCTTTTAAATCGCCTTTGTAGCGTGCAAATAAAATGGAAAATGATGTCAGTAAAACATCATTTGGCACCGTTTTGGCAACAAAGCCGAAAACCTGGCTGTCGGTAATGATGATTTTCGGTTTTTCTTTCAGAGCGTCAAGGCAGCTTTCGAGCTGTTTGTCCTGCGTTACAAAAGCCGTTGCCCCAGCGTCCAAAAGCCCGCGTATAACCTGCTGCTGCGGCAGTATAAGCCTGCCTTTTGGGGCGGCGCTGTCTACCGGCACAACCAGTACGGCGGTATCGCCGGGGTTTACCAGGTCGCCTACAAGCTGCTGCGTACTTTTTTTATCCGGCACAAGGGCGGCAAGGGAAAGGCGCAGTTCTGCAATATTTTGCTCGCTGACGGAACTTACGGCCATACATTTTACGCCGAGTATTTTTTCGTAATTTGTCAGGTCTGTTTCTTTTTCGGCTTTGGTAAAAACAGCTATAACCGGCAGCTTTTTTTCTGTAATGCGCGCAAGCAGCGCCGTATCTTCCTTATCAGGCCCAAGCGTGCTGTCGATAACGAGAATGGCAATATCGGTTTTGTTAAGTACCTGTACTGCTTTTTGTACACGCTGCGTGCCGAGCTCGCCTTCGTCGTCAATACCCGGTGTATCAATAATCATAACGGGGCCAAGCGGCAGAATTTCCATGGCCTTGTAAACGGGGTCGGTGGTAGTGCCTTTGGTGTCGGATACTATGGCGAGGTTTTGTCCTGTAATGGCGTTAATAAGGCTTGATTTGCCGGCGTTGCGTTTGCCGAAAATGCCTATGTGGATGCGTTCCGAGGATGGGGTAGCGTTTAAATCCATAATAAAAGCCTTCTTTCTTACAAAAAAAGCACTGCATGGCGCAGTGCTTTGGTGTTAGTCAACAAGTTCCAGGCGCGGATTCGGCAAATGCCTGCGTCCCTGTTTGGCACATTCTTTGCCGTCTACCATAACGATGTCGGCCGTAAAGTTAATGTTGCCGTCAAACAGGCTGCTGCCAACCGCATAAGTGTCAACCGGTACGCCGGCTGTTTCAAATTCGCGGATGCGTGCCGGGTTAAAGCCGCCGGAAACGATAATTTTTACATAATCAAAGCCTTCGGCGTCAAGCGCGCGGCGCACGTTCCATACCAGCTCCTTGCATACGCCGGTGGGGTTAAACATGCCAAGCTGGCCAAGCAGGCTTTTGTCTACCATTGTTCCGCTGGTATCAAGGCGTACGCCTGCAAGATTTCTGCCAAGTTTGCGGGCAACGGCAAGGGCGGTGTTCACGCAGTCGTTGTCAAAATCTACCAGTGCAATGCGGGCAATTTTCGGGTCAACATATTTGTCAAAGGCTTCGGTTGCGGCAACGGTATTGCCGTTGTACGAAGCAATTAAAGCGTGGGGAATTGTGCCCAGCCCTTTGCCGCCGCTGGCAAGAGCGTTGGCGTCGGTGGAAAAGCCTTTAATACCGCCGATTTTGGCTGCATAGCCGTCACATTCCTGGGTCTGCCAGGTATCGTAGCGCGCGGGGAAGAACAGCACGGGTTTGCCGTTTGCAGCTTCTACCGTGCGGCGCACGTTGGTGGCAATGCGGCTCTGGCGTGCCAGAATGCCGAGGTAAACAGTTTCCAGATGGGCAAAGTCGGCAAGGTCGCCTTCAATGGTCATCAGTGTTTCCCAGGGCTTAACCTCGTCGCCGTCATGCAGGGCATGGATGGTGATGTTTTCGGGATTATGTGCGCAGGTTTTAATCAGCGCTATAGTTTCGTCAATGCCGCATACAACGACATTTTCGCGGGTAAACACCTGCATCATAACGCGCGGGTGATGGTTGTCGCCGTTTAAAATTTCTTCGGTACGCAGAAAATAGGCGTCCGAATAATAACCGGATTTAATTTTTTCAACGGGAAAATGAAAATGTTCAACAGGTAAACGTTTTTGCATAATAGCCTCCATATAAAATTACAAATATAAAATTATGGTTAATTTCTTTACTAATTGTTATTTATGATATATGATTTTGATAACAGGTTCAAGTTTTTTTACAAAATTTTTTCAAGAGGTTCGTTAAATGGCTGCATCAGCATGCAAATATACAATACTCCTGCTTTCGGCTCCGCTTGGCAGCGGCCATAAAATGGCGGCCGAAGCGCTGGAGGAGGCGTTTAAAAAACACGGCAACGTTAAAGTGGTCAACGGCAGTGCTTTCGATTTCTTCCCGAAGTGGCTGGGCAACATTATTTTGGGCGGCTACATCGGCATTTTAAAGCACATTCCAAAACTGTACGATATAGCGTACCACTGGAGCAACACCGGCAATAATTCTTTCTGGCTGCGCGATTTTTTAAACCTGCTGCTTTCTTATCTGGCGCAGGGGTTCATCAAAAAAACTTCGCCGGATGCGGTAATTGTAACGCACCCTACGCCGGCGGGGGTTATGGCGCAGTATAAAAAACGCTGTGCGCCCGGGCTTTGGCTTGGTGCGGTAATAACCGATTTTAACTTTCACCACTGGTGGATTTATAAAGGGCTGGACGTTTATTTTACGGCGGACGAATCCATCCAGCCGCCGCCGGAACTCGGCATACCTGCCGTTGTAACGGGCATACCTGTGCGCAGTGCCTTCAGCGCGCCTTTTGAGCGCGAAAAGTGGCGCAGCAGGCTCGGCTATGCCGCCGATGATACCTTGTGCCTTGTAATGGGCGGGGGCGACGGGCTTTTGCCGATGCCTGAGCTTTTGCGTGCGCTTACGGAATGCCGCGATATTAAGGGCTTAAAAATAGCTGCCGTAACCGGGCATAACAGGAAATTAGCCGAAAAGCTGAAAAAAATGGCGCTGCCCGGCGTAATGGTGCTCGATTTTATAGCAGAACTGCCCCAGCTTCTGCGCAGCGCTGATATTGTAATAAGCAAGGCCGGCGGGCTTACCGCGGCGGAAACCCTTGCTATCGGCACCGAATTTATTTTATATGACCCATTGCCGGGGCAGGAGGTGCGCAACGCCGGTTACCTGTGCGAAAAATGCGAAGCAAAAATTGCCGCAACGCCGCAGGAGGTTTGCGGCTTTGTAAAAAAATATGCGGAGCTTGGCACGGAAGAAAAAAACAGCCTGCGGCGCAGGCGCAGGGCGGCTTACGGCAAACCTTACGCGGCAGACGCAGTGGCAGATTTTGTACTGAAAACGCTTGACGGGCTTGACCATAATTGATTTAGCAATTATAATGAAGTGAATTTGCGGATACAATACAGTATGGAGTGTGCTGCTTGGATAAATACTATTTTGCCGCGCTGTTTGCAGCCTTTGGTTCGCGCAGCGCAGAAATTGCAGAAGCGGCGGCAAAGTTTAAAAGCCCTGCCGAAGCATATATGGCTCCGCCGGAAGCATGGGCGGAAGCCGGAATTGATGAAAAAACAGTTAATAAATTTATTGCCAGAAGGGATTTTAATTATCCCGCCTGGCTGAAAGATTTTTGTTTGAATAACGTCGTAACAATTTTAACGCCGGAAGATGATACCTACCCTTACAGCTTAAAGCAAATCGCATCGCCGCCGCAGGTGCTGTACGTTAAGGGCAGCCTGCCAGATTTACGCGGCAGCATCGGCATTGTCGGTTCGCGCGAGGCTTCCGGCTACGGCCTTAAAGCTGCCGATGCCTTTGCGGCAGACCTTGCCGCGGCAGGCGTTGTTATTGTAAGCGGCGGCGCCAGAGGCATAGACACGGCTGCACACAGGGGCGCTCTGGCGGCAGGCGGCGTAACCGTTGCCGTTTTGGGCTGCGGCATTGATATTGCCTACCCGGCAGCCAATAAAAATTTATTTGCACAAATTTGTGAGCGCGGCGCGCTTGTTACGGAATACCCTCCTGGAACACCGCCTGCTGCGTATAATTTTCCGGCTCGCAACCGCATAATTAACGGCATGACGCACGGCATACTTGTGGCGGAAGCCGCTAAAAAAAGCGGCGCTATGATTACCGCCGAATATGCGCTTGAAGAAGGGCATGAAGTTTATTGCGTGCCCGGCAGCATTTTTCTGCCAACGAGCATTGGCTGCCACAGCCTTATAAAAAGCGGTGCGCAGCTTGTAGACAGGCCGGAAGACATACTTGAAAGCCTCAAACTGGCAAGCTTCCCTCAGCAGCCGGCGTTGTTCGGCAGCGGGAACGGGGAAGATGAACTTGATGATAACGCAAAAGCGGTTTTAAAAATTTTAAGTTTTGAACCGCTTTCGCTTGAAGAAATACTTGAAAAAAGCGGCCTTGGGCTGGCAGAAGCCGGCATGGGGCTTTTGGATTTGGAGATGCGCGGCAAGGTGGCGCAAACCGCCGCCCGCAGTTATTACCTGCTTTAGGAGGACGTTTAATGGCTAAAAACCTGGTTATTGTGGAATCTCCCGCCAAATCAAAAACAATAGAAAAATTTCTGGGGCGCAATTATACTGTGCGCGCTTCCATGGGGCACCTGCGCGATTTGCCGAAAAGCATTTTCGGCGTGGATGTTGAAAACGGCTTTCAGCCCAAGTATATCAATATCCGCGGCAAGGGCGAACTGATTAAGGAATTGAAAACGGCAGCCAAAAAGGCTGATAAAGTTTATATCGCAACTGACCCTGACCGCGAAGGCGAAGCTATCGGCTGGCATCTGGCATATATTTTGGGGCTTGACCCTGAAAGCAGCTGCCGCATTGAGTTTCATGAAATTACGCCGGGCGCTGTAAAAGAAGCATTGAAGCACCCGCGCAAGATTGACCTTGACATGGTTGACGCCCAGCAGACTCGCCGCATTATCGACCGCATTGTGGGCTATCAGTTAAGCCCGCTTTTGTGGCGCAAAATACGCAAAGGGCTCAGCGCCGGGCGCGTGCAGACCGTAGCCGTAAAAATTATCTGCGACAGGGAAAAGGAAATTGCCAACTTTGTGCCGCAGGAATACTGGACTATTACGGCACGCCTGCGCGAAAATGACAAAGCGCCTATTTTTGATGCTGACGTTATTAAATTTAACGGCAAAAAGCTTGAAATAAATAACGCGGAAGAAGCTGCCAAAACGGAAACGGCGCTGAAAGAAGCCGCCTACGTTGTTGAAAAGGCGGACAAAAAAGAACGCAAGCGCAACCCGCTGCCGCCGTACACTACCAGCAGCCTGCAGCAGGATGCCGTTAAAAAACTGAACTTTTCTACCAAAAAAACCATGCTGCTGGCGCAGCAGCTTTATGAAGGCGTAAATGTTGGCAAGGGCGGCGCCGTCGGCCTTATTACTTATATGAGAACCGACTCCGTGCGCCTTTCGGATGTGGCTACGGCCGAGCTGCGCAGCTTTATAGGCAGCACTTACGGCGCGGAATATGTACCGGCAGGCGTTAATGTTTACAGCAGCAAAAAGAACGCGCAGGACGCGCATGAAGCCATCCGCCCGACATCAGTGGAACGTACGCCTGAAGCGGTGGCGCAGTATCTTACCAAAGACCAGCTTAAACTTTATACCTTAATCTGGAAACGTACCGTTGCCTGCCAGATGAAAGCCGCCGTGTACGACGTTACAACTCTTTTAATCGGAGCGGCAGGCTACCAGCTGCGTGCTGGCGGGGCAGTGCTTAAGTTTGACGGCTTTTTAAAATTAAGCGACAAAAAAGAACTGGCAGGCGAAAAGGAAAAAGAAGTTCCGTATCTGCCGGAACAAACGCCGCTTAAGCTGCATAAACTTATGCCGGCAGAGCAGCACTTTACCGAGCCGCCTCCGCATTTTACCGAAGCAACGCTTGTTAAGGAACTGGAAGAAAAAGGCATAGGCCGCCCGAGTACCTATTCGCCTACCATTCAAACCATCCTTGACCGCGGCTATATCGTTAAGGACGGCAAAAAGCTCGTTTCCACCGAGCTTGGCGAACTGATAGTCAACATGCTGACTACTTATTTTAAAGATATTATCAACATTCCGTTTACGGCAAACCTTGAAACCGAGCTTGATGAAATTGCCGAGCACGAAGCCAATAAGGAAACCGTGCTGGAAAACTTCTACGAGCCTTTTTCTCATCTTCTGCAAAAGGCGGATAAAGAAATAGAAACCGTTGAAGCGCCGGTAGAAGTAAGTGACGTAAAATGCGAAAAATGCGGGCGCATGATGGTATATAAGCAGGGCCGCTACGGCAAGTTCCTGGCATGCCCCGGTTTTCCGGAATGCCGCAATACCAAGCCGATACTGAAAAAAATCGGCGTAAAATGCCCGGACTGCGGCGGCGATATTATCGAGCGCAAAACCAAAACGCGCAAGGTATTTTACGGCTGCTCCAACTATCCGGAATGCAAATTTACCTCTTGGGACAAGCCGACAGAACAGCATTGCCCTAAATGCGGACATATTTTATATGAAAAAACGGACAGAAACGGCAACAAAAAGTTATTCTGCACAAACGAAAACTGTGAAGATGCCGTAAAAACTTATAAAGGAAAGGCGGCAGCCAATGCAAAAAGTAAATGAGCCGGTACACGTTATCGGCGCAGGGCTGGCCGGGTGCGAGGCTGCCTGGCAGCTTGCGCAGCGCGGCGTGCCGGTTATACTGTACGAAAAAAGGCCGCTTAAATCGGACGCGGCACATAAAACTGATAAATTTGCAGAGCTTGTGTGCAGCAATTCGCTGCGCGCAGGAAATATAGAAAACGCCGTCGGGCTTTTAAAAGAAGAAATGCGCCGCCTTGCTTCCGTTATCATGGCCTGTGCCGACGAACATAAAGTTCCGGCAGGCGGTGCTTTGGCGGTAGACCGCGAAGGCTTTGCGGAAGCGGTTACGCAGAAAATTAAAAACCATCCGTTAATTACGGTTAAAAACGAAGAAGTTACAAGCCTTGCGTCACTGGAAGGCGTTGTAATTACCGCTACCGGCCCGCTGACGGACGGCGCGCTGGCAGAAGAAATTGCGCAGCTTGCCGGTGAAGATTATTTTCACTTTTTTGATGCGGCAGCGCCGATAGTAACAGCCGATTCCCTTGATTACAGCAAGGTTTACCGTGCTTCGCGCTACGATAAGGGCGATGCCGATTATTTAAATTGCCCCTTTGAAACCAAAGAGGAATATGTTGCCTTTTTGGAGGCGCTGCGTACGGCAGAACTTGCTCCCGTAAAGGATTTTGAAAAAGAAGTGTTTTTTGAAGCCTGCATGCCTATTGAAGAAATGGCGCGCCGCGGTGAAGACACCATGCGCTTCGGGCCGTTAAAACCGGTTGGGCTGGTAGACAAGCGCACCGGCAAAGAGGCGTATGCCGTTGTGCAGTTGCGGCAGGATGACGCTGCGGCTTCGCTTTATAATATCGTCGGTTTTCAGACCCACCTTAAATGGGGCGAGCAGAAGCGTGTATTCGGCATGATTCCGGGGCTTGAAAACGCAGAGTTTGTGCGTTACGGCGTAATGCATAAAAATACCTATATCAATTCGCCCAAACTTTTAAATGCCGATTTCAGCCTGCGCACTCAGCCGCGCTTATTCTTCGCCGGCCAGTTCACCGGTGTGGAAGGCTATGTTGAATCGGCAGCATCCGGGCTTATGGCAGGCATCCATGCCGCACGCAGGGTGCTGGGGCAGCCGCTGGTTGATTTTCCGCCGGAAACGGCGCACGGGGCACTGGCGCATTACATCAGCAGCCCGGAAATTAAAAACTTCCAGCCGATGAATGTTAATTTTGGTTTAATTCCGCCGCTCGGCAAGCGCGTGCGCGGCAAAAAGATAAAAAATGCAATGATTGCCGAAAGGGCGCTTGAAGCACTGGCAGAGGTGCAGAAACAATTAAATACCGGGCTTTAAAATGCGGTAAAATATGAGGCAGCGGCTTTAAAACCGCTGCTTTTTGCGTTTTTGGGCGTTACAAAAAATAAAAACAGAAATAATATTTATTCTTTTATACTAACGGCAGAAGATTTCAACGGCAGAATAAATTTAGAACCTCAAAGTGTACAGCTTTATGAAATTATTGCACAAAAAAAGAAGCTGCCGACACGTTCGGCGGGCCCAAGTCCCTCGCGTCTCGCAACTTCTAATATAAGTATAAGAGATATGCTGCGTGACGTCAAGAACGTTGACAGCAAGCTATATATCAATGCTAATGGCAGTGAAAATTTTATGTTTAATCAATTTGCTGTATGAATAAAAAAGAGGAGCTGCCGTGCGCTGGCTTACAGCTCCCGCCAACCGTATGCCTGATGGCAACGGTAACCCCGCGATTCCGACAGTCATCCTCTCTATATTTTTATTATACAACAAAGTTTAATGGATGGCAAAGAATATAGCCAATCTGCCAACGAAGGTAACTGCGGCAGTATTTATTGGAATTAAATAAAATTTTGTTACTAATTTGTTACTAATATAGGTAAAAACACAGCGTTTTATATTGCTTTAAAATTTAAATTTATTGAATTTATGCGAATTTTTACTCTTTTCAAAATCGTTAATTTATGATACTATAATTTTACTTTAAAAGAGGGATATTTATGAAAGAAGCAGCAAACGCATATCCGGAAGTGCATAAATTTTTGCAGTACCTTGCAGTTGAAAAAAATACTTCTGCGCTTACGGTAAAAAATTATGCGGCAGATATAGACATATTTGCCGGATTTTTAAAAACACGTTATCCCGGCGGCTTTAACTGGCAGGAAATAAACGTGCTGGATATCCGTTCCTATCTGGCCGACATGAACGGCAAAAAATATGCGCGCACAACCATTGCCCGCAGAATATCCGCCCTGCGTTCTTTTTATAAATACCTGCAAAGAGAAAACAAAGTAAAGCAGAATCCTTTTGTAAAAGTGCGGACGCCGAAACTGGAAAAACATCTGCCCGTATTTTTGGAGGAATTTGAAGTTAACGAGCTTTTGGAACTGCCCGATACAACAGGCGAACTGGGCCTGCGTGACCAGGCAGTGCTGGAACTTTTGTATGCCACCGGCTGCCGTGTTTCGGAGCTGGTAGGGCTTACGCTTGATACGATTGACCTTGGCAATATGTTTGTGCTGCTGCACGGCAAAGGCAACAAAGACAGGCTGGTGCCTATTGGCCATACCTGCCGCGAAGCTGTAGAAAAATACCTTAACGGGGCAAGGCAGGCCTTAATGGCACGCTATAATGCAGCACCGCACGATAAACTGCTGGTTAACCGCCTGGGCGGGCCGCTTACGGACCGCAGCGTACGCCGCATACTTGATAAATATATTAAAAAGCTGGCCTTAAGAAAAAACGTTTCGCCGCATACAATACGGCATACCTTTGCCACTCATTTGCTGGACCACGGTGCTGATTTGAGGGCGGTGCAGGAGCTTTTGGGCCATGCTAATCTGTCAACTACTCAGATTTATACGCATGTAACGACGGAGAGGATTACTTCTGTTTATGAGAAGAATTTCCCGCGCGCGTAGATTGGAGGGGCTATTGTGGAACTTTTAGAAAAAACAAGAAAAATCAACAAATTGCTTCAGCGCGGTGAGAAAGTGGAATTTAATGCCATTGCCCGCCTGCTGAAAGACGTTATAGTGGCCAATGTCTATATTGTTGGCCGTAAGGGCGGCATTAAAGGCTATGCGCTGCTTGACGATTTTGAATGTGATATTATGCGCGAGCAGGTGCTTGATGTAAAGCGTTTTCCTCCGTCTTACCTTAATTTTATAATGGAAACAAGGGAAACTGTTTCCAATATCGGCCATGTAAACGAGGAATGTTCCTTTTTAAAGGGCACCAAATGCTATTTTGGCGACAAGCGTACAACAATTGTGCCTATTTACGGCAACGGCGAGCGTATCGGTACTTTAATTGTTGCCAAGTATGACCGTGAATTTAATGACGAAGATTTGCTGCTGGCCGAATACGCGGCGGCTGTTATCGGCGTTGAAATTCTGCACGAGCGTGCAGCGCGCGTGGAAGAAGAAGCCCGCAAAAAAGCCATGGTGCAGATAGCTTTTTCCACACTTTCGTTTTCGGAGCTGGAGGCCATTAACAGTATTATGGAAGCGCTTAACGGCACGGAAGGGCTGCTGGTTGCTTCCAAAATTGCTGACAGCGTTGGCATTACGCGTTCCGTTATTGTAAACGCATTAAGAAAGTTTGAAAGCGCCGGTTTGATAGAAACAAAATCCCTGGGCATGAAGGGGACTTATATACGCGTTAAAAACGAGTTTTTACTGGACGAACTGAAAAAAGAACATAAATAACAGCAGTGGTAGTATGCCAAAGGAGGCTGAAAATATGGAAGAAGCAGTTTTGTTTAGTGTTGAAAACCATGTAGCAACCATTACGCTGAACCGCCCGAAAAGCCTGAACTCCATGAATGACAAGCTTGTTGACGGTTTGCACGAGGCTCTTGACAGGGCAGAGCAGGATGAAGAAATACGCTGCGTAGTGCTTAGCGGCAGCGGCAAGGCCTTTTGCGCAGGCGGCGACCTGCCGTTTTTGGAAGCATTGCCCGATGCCGGTGCCCGCCGTGCCTTTATTATTAAAGTGGGCGCGGTTGCCAAACGCATTACAACTATTGATAAACCGTTTATTGCCATGGTTAACGGCGTTGCGGCCGGTGCAGGCGTTAATTTGATGCTGGCCTGCGATTTGGTATATGCCGCTGATACTGCCCGTTTTGCGCAGAGTTTTGCCAAGGTTGGCCTGATACCCGACTGCGGCGGCCTGTACTTTTTGCCGAAAGAAGTTGGCGTACACCGCGCCAAGGAACTGATGTTTACCGCCGATTTGATTGACGCCGCTGCGGCAGAACGCTTCGGCATGCTGAACCATGTATGCACGCCAGAAGAACTGCCGGGCGAAGTTTATAAAATGGCGGCAAGGCTTGCTGAATCGGCACCGCTTTCGCTGGCGCTGATTAAAAAGTATGTTAACAACACTGCCATGAGCCTTGACGATGTGCTTGATACGGAAGCCGTGGCCCAGACTCTCTGCATGGCAACGGAAGATTGCCGCGAAGGCATAGCCGCTTTTAAGGAAAAACGCGCACCGCGTTTTACCGGTAAATAAAATATTTGCAAAAAACGGGGCTGCCTGTTACAGTCCCGTTTTCTTTTTTACAAAAATACGTTATAATAATATTATTGTTTAGTTTGTTTTAGTGGAGGGTTTTATGTTTGATTTTAGTTCGATGATTTATACGGTACCGGCACTTTTAATTGCCATTACCATACATGAGTATGCCCATGCCCTTACGGCAGATGCCATGGGTGACCCTACGCCGCGTTATCTTGGGCGTTTAACCTTTAACCCTCTGGCACATCTTGATATTTTGGGCGCAATCATGCTGGCCTTGTTCCATTTTGGGTGGGCAAAGCCGGTTGCCATTAACCCCAATAATTTCCGCAACAGGCGCGAAGGCATGATAAAAGTATCCCTGGCAGGGCCTGCTGCTAATTTGTTTTTATGTTTTCTGGCGGCGCTGATTATGGTTTCCATGCAGAGAATGCATGTTTTAACCCCCGGCGTCAGCGCATTTTTGCTGTGGACTATGCAGTACAACGTATGGTTTGCCTTTTTTAACCTGCTGCCCATACCGCCGCTGGACGGTTCACGCCTTTTGGATGAATTTTTGCCGCCGCAGACTGCATACAAATATAACAGTTTTGTAGGGCGTTACGGTTTTTACATTCTTATAGCCCTTGTGGCAAGCGGGCTTATCAGCTATATTATTACGCCGTTTGCCCTGGCTTATTTAGAGCTCGTCAACACTGTTTTAGGAATATTTTTCTGATATTAACGAAGGGATTGCCGCCATATTGGCAGGGCTTAAAGGCCGGGCAGTATAATTTATGGCAGATTTATCTTTAAAAGTCAGTGATTTTGAAGGCCCGCTGGACCTTTTAATGCACCTTATCGAAAGAGATAAAATAGATATTTACGATATTCCCATAGCGGAAATTACCGAGCAGTACATTGCTTATTTATCCGCCATGGCGGAATTTGACATGGAAATTGCCAGTGAGTTTCTGGTAATGGCGGCAACGCTTCTGCAGATAAAATCGAGAATGCTTTTGCCGAAGCCTGTGCCTGAAACCGACGAAGAAGAAGCAGACCCGCGCACCATGCTGGTGGAGATGCTGATTGAGTACAGGCGCATTAAAGCGTGTGCGGCAAAACTTACCGAAATGAAAACGGCGGCGGTGCGTTACGTTTACCGCAGGCCGCTGGCAGAAGGCAGGATAAACCGCAGCATTGCGCAGTATCAGGCGGGCGACTTGGTAAAAAGCCTGCTGGCGCTTTTGGCTGCCGGGCACGAAACCACAGCTTTTATTGAGCGTCAGGAGTTCAGCGTGCAGGAAAAAATGGCAGAAATTGTCAGCCTGCTTAAGCGCCGTTTAAACGGTGTGGAATTTAAAGAAGTTTTCAGCAGCACCGGCTCGCGCAGTGAAAAAATAGCCGGATTTTTAGCGCTTTTGGAACTGCTGAAACTGAACATTATAAATATAACGCAGACGGAGCCTTTTGCGCCGATATACATATTCCTGCACCGGGAGGGCGAAAACAATGTTTCATGAATATTTGCAGGGCTCTTTGGAGGCTTTGCTGTTTGCGGCAGGCGAGCCGCTTACGGTAGCACAGATTGCCGGTATTATGCAGCTTGACAAGCCGCAGGTGTGGGAGCTTTTAACCATGCTTGAAGAAAGTTACAATGAAGAAAACCGCGGCTTATGCCTGCGCAAAGTGGCGGGCGGCTATCAGCTGTGTGCTAAGCCCCAGCATTATGCCCTTTTAAAACAGCTGGAGCGCGTGCAGGAAGTAAAATTATCGGCAGCGGCAATGGAAACTTTGGCCATTGTTGCGTTTAAGCAGCCGGTAACGCGCGGCGAAATGGAAGCCATCCGCGGTGTTAAGGTAGACGGCGTTGTAAATACGCTTCTGGAATACGGGCTTATTTGCGAGGCAGGGCGCAAGGAAGCGCTCGGACGCCCGATTCTTTACGCAACGACAGATAAATTTTTGCTTACTTTCGGGCTTAATTCACTGAAGGATTTGCCTGCTTTGCCGGATGAGGACAGCAGCGGGCCTGAACAGATTTCGCTTTTGGACAGCCTGAAAGATGCAGACAGCAATACACAAAATGACGGAGTATAATACATGGAAGAACGATTGCAGAAAGTGCTGGCGGCAGCTGGCGTTGCTTCGCGGCGCGAAGCCGAAAAGTATATACTTGGCGGCAGAGTGAAGGTTAACGGCAAAGTCGTTAAAGAACTCGGCACCAAAGTTGACGAAAAATGCTTTATTACCGTTGACGGCAAGCCCATTAAACGTGAGCGCAAGGCATATTACTTGTTTTACAAGCCGCGCGGAGTGGTAACAACCATGAGCGACCCGCAGGGCAGGCGTACAGTGGCCGATTATGTTAAGGATCTGCCGCAGCGCGTGTTCCCGGTTGGCAGGCTTGACTACAATACGGAAGGGCTTTTGCTTTTAACAAATGACGGTGCACTGGCGCAGGGGCTGATGCACCCGAGCCGCGAGGTAAACAAAACCTACCGCGTGGGCGTGCCGGGCATTGTGCCGCAGGAAAAGCTTGATTTGCTGCGCCTTGGCGTTAAACTTGATGACGGAATGACGGCGCCTGCCGTTGTAACGCTTCTGGAATATGACCACGAAAGAAATATGACATATTTTGATATTACCATACATGAAGGGCGTAACCGCCAAATCCGCCGTATGTGCGATTATATCGGCTTTCCGGTGCGCAACCTTAAACGCATTAAGTTTGGCACGCTCAGCTTAAAGGGTTTAAGCAAGGGCAAAATGCGCGAACTTAACGAGGACGAGGCAGAAACATTAAAAAAGGCGGCAAAGCTTAATGGCTAATGTACTTGTTATCGGCGGCGGGGCTGCGGGCCTTTTGGCAGGCATTGCCGCAGCACAGAACGGCGCCCAAACCGTAATTTTAGAAAAAATGCGCCGCCCCGGCAAAAAAATACTTATTACCGGCAAGGGGCGCTGCAATATTACAAATAACTGCGATTTGCAGGAAATTATTAAAAACATACCCGGCAACGGCCGCTTTTTAAACAGTGCGCTGCGCCGTTTTACCAATCAGGATATTGTACAGCTTCTGGAAGATAACGGCCTGCCTACCAAGGTTGAACGCGGCGGCAGGGTGTTTCCTGTAAGCGATAAGGCGGCTGACGTTGTTGACACTCTTGTTAAAATTTATAAAAACTACGGCGGCAAACTGCTTACAGACTGCAAAGTAAAAAGCATTACGGCAGAATTTGGCAAAATAACCGGCGCTGTAACTGCCGACGGGCAGAAATTTGCGGCCGACGCCGTTATTCTGGCAGCAGGCGGGTCATCTTACCCTGGCACCGGCAGCGACGGCAGCGGCGTGAAACTTGCCAAAGCGTTGGGGCACACCATTGTACCGCTGGCGCCAAGCCTGGTTCCGATTGAAAGCGATTCGCCCTACATTGCAGGATTGCAGGGTTTAAGCCTGCGCAATATAGAAGGCACCGTTTATGCGGACGGCAAAAAAATAGGCTCGGAGTTCGGTGAAATGCTCTTTACGCATTTCGGCGTATCGGGCCCGATAATACTTTCGCTGAGTAAATGCGTGGCGGAAGCCTTTGCCAAAGGCGCGCAGGAGGTTGAACTTGCCATTGATTTAAAGCCTGCGCTTGATAAGGACAAGCTGGACGCACGGCTGCAGCGCGATTTTACGCAGTACAGCCGCAAGCAAATGCCCAACGGCATGAAGGATTTGCTGCCGCAGAGGCTTATTGCGCCGGTGCTTGACCAGGCGTTTATTGATGAAGAAAAATTTGTCAACCAGCTTTCGCGCGCAGAACGCCGCCGCCTTGTTGATGTTTTAAAAGCATTTACGGTGCCCATTACCGGCACAAGGCCGATAGCGGAAGCCATTGTAACGGCAGGCGGCGTAAGCCTGAAGGAAATAGACCCTAAAACAATGGAATCCAAATTAATAAAAGGGCTGTTTTTTGCGGGCGAAGTAATGGATATCGACGGTTATACGGGCGGCTACAATTTGCAGGCGGCGTTTTCCACTGGTTATGCCGCAGGCACCTTTGCCGCACAAATATAAAAACAGGTGGGGATAAAATGAATGCACAAAAACCGGTAATTGCCATCGACGGCCCGGCCGGTGCCGGAAAAAGCACCATAGCCAAACTGGTCGCAGGCAAACTTGGTTACATTTATATTGATACCGGGGCTATGTACCGCTCCGTAGCGTGGAAGTTTCTGCAAACGGGCAAACCGTTCAGCCCGGAGCTTGTAGAAAAACTGGCGCAGGAAATGGTAATTACTTTTAAGCCCGAAGCAAACGCCAACCGCGTTTTCGTTGACGGCACGGAAGTTACGGAAGCAATCCGTTCTCCGGAAGTAACGGCCGTTGTTTCCAAAGTATCCGCCGTGGGCGGCGTACGCGCGGAAATGGTAAACCAGCAGCGCCGTATGGGCGAAGCCGGCGGCGTTGTTATGGACGGGCGCGACATTGGCACCGTGGTATTTCCTCATGCACAGGTAAAAATATTTTTAACGGCCAGCGTTAAGGAACGCGCTATGCGCCGTTATAAAGAAATGCTTGCCAAAGGCGAAAAAGTTGATTTGGCAGAACTTGAAAAACAAATCGCTTTCCGCGACAAGCAGGACAGCGAACGTGAAATTGCTCCGCTTAAACAGGCTGACGACGCCGAGTTTTTAGATACTTCCGACATGACGATAGACGAAGTGGCAGAGCATATTTTAAAAGCAGTACAGGAGAAATAAGATGCTGTATTCATTTTTGGATGTTGTACTGGGAATTTTGTTTAAAATTTTTCTGCGGCTTGAAGTACACGGTGCAGAAAATATTCCCAAAACAGGCCCGCTTGTTATAGCAAGCAACCATTTAAGCCTGCTCGACCCGCCGGTTATTGGCGTTGCGGCACCGCGTAAGGTACATTTTATGGCCAAGCGCGAACTTTTTGTGCCGGTGCTCGGCTACATTTATAAAACGCTGGGCGCGTTTCCCGTTAACCGCGGCGGTGCGGACAGGGCGGCAATCAAGCACGGCATTGAAATTCTGCAAAGCGGCGAGGTGCTGGCGATATTCCCGGAAGGGACGCGCAGTAAAACCGGGCAGCTTGGCAAACTTGAGCCTGGCGCACTGATGATGGCAGGCAAAACAAATGCCGTTATTGTGCCGACGGCAGTAAGCGGCACTGATATCAAGCGCTGCGGCAGGCTGTGGCCAAAAGTTGTGGTAAAATTCGGCACGCCGGTGCTTTTTCCGCCGGTTGGCTTAAATAAAGAAGTTTTGCAGGATTTGACAGATAAATTAACGGCAGACATAAAAGCTCTGCAGGGAGTGAAGTAACATGCAGGTGTTTGTGGCAGAGCCATGCGGCTTTTGCTATGGAGTTAAGCGCGCGGTAGATATGGCGCGCGGCGAATGCGGCAAAGAAACGCACGCGGCAACCTTGGGGCCGCTTATACATAATCCGCAGCTTACGGCGGAACTGGCAGCAGGAGGAGTAAGCTGCTGCGACAGCCTTGACAGCTTTGAAAAAGGAGATACGGTTATTTTCCGTTCGCACGGAGTTGGGCCTGAAGTTTACGACGCTGCGGAAGAAAAAGGGCTGAATATTATTGATGCAACCTGCCCGCATGTGCGCGCAGCACAGTTAAAAGCAAAAAAATTGGCCGATGAAGGATATTTTGTTATAATTATCGGAGAAAAAAATCATCCTGAAGTAAAAAGTATCTCGGCATGGGCAGGAAAAAATGCTATAATAGTAGAATATAATAAAGATATTGCCGGTATACCCGTTGCAGATAAATATGGAGTTACGATTCAGACTACTTTTGAGCTGGCAAAATTTGAAGAACTGCTTGCCGGAATTCAAAAAGAAAGGCCGGGAGAGTACAAAATAGAAAAAACTATCTGTACGGCTACAAGCGAGCGTCAGAATGCCGCGGGGGGACTTGCGGGAAAAGTTGATGCATTTATTGTTATCGGCGGTAAAAACAGCGCCAACACAAGGCATTTATATGATATTGTGTCTGCACGCTGTAAAATTGCATACCACATCGAAACGGCTGCGGAATTAAAACCGGAAATGTTTCGTGGTTGCACCAAAATTGGCATAACGGCCGGTGCTTCGACGCCGGACCGATTAATCAAGGAGGCTTTATTTGTAATGGAAAACATGGAAAACATGGAATCTTTTGAAAGTATGCTGGAGCAGAGTTGGGAAAACAACGACATTTATCCCGGCAAAATCGTGAAGGCTACTGTTATTCAAAAAGATAAGGATGAAGTTTATGTAGACTTTGGCTATATGAAAGAAGGCGCCATCGCTTACAGCGAATGGGCTGCCGGAGATCCTGAAGAAGTGGCAAAAACAATTAATGTAGGCGACGAAGTTGAAGCTAAGGTTATTCCCGGCACTTCCAAAGATGATTTTGTACGCCTTTCCAAAATCCGCGCCGAACAGGACGCAGCATGGAAAAACGTTCCCGAACTTGCTGAAGGCGAAAAACGCCCGGCAACCGTTAAAGTTCTGCGTGTAATTAAAAACCGCCAGAAAAACATTGTAGGCCTTGCAGTTGCAGTTGAAGGCGTTGAAGGCTTTATGCCCGCATCCCACGTTGAACTGAAACGTGTTGAGGACTTCACTCCGTATATCGGCCAGGAACTGGAAGCAGAAATTATTGAAGTTGACACTGCTAAAAAACGCCTGGTTGTTTCCCGCCGCGATTTGCTGCGCGCTGAACGCGAAGCAAAAGCACAGGCATGGCGCGAAGCTAAGGCTGCCAGAGCTGCAGAACGCGCAGCAGCACGCGAAGCTGCTGAAGAAGAAGCATACAACAGCGTTGAAGAAGGCCAGGTTGTACCGGGCAAAGTTCTGCGCATTGCTGATTTCGGCCTGTTTGTAGAAGTAGGCAAAGGACTTGTTGGTCTTGTTCACAATACTGAACTTTCCTGGGACCGCAACGTAAAAGCAAGCGATTTCGAACCCGAAACCGAAGTTACCGTTCTCATTAAGAAAATTGACCGCGAAAACAAACGCGTTGCCCTCAGCATTAAAGCTACTCAGGAAGATCCCTGGGTAACCGAAGCAAACGCACTTCCGGAAGGCGCTATCGTTAAAGGCATTGTAACCCGTTTCCTGCCTTTCGGCGCTATCGTTAAAGTAACCGACAGGGTAGAAGGCCTTGTACACGTATCCGAAATTGCCGATACCCGCGTTGAAAAACCGGAAGACGTTCTTGAAGTTGGCCAGGAAGTTGTTGTTAAAGTTATCAAAAAAGATATGGAACACAAAAAAATCGGCCTGAGCATTGCCAAAGCTGCCAAAGAAAAAGAAAAAGCAGAATACAGTGCTTACCTTAACAACAAACCGGAACTGACTCTTGACCTTTCCGAACAGCTTGAAACTTTAAAATAATTTTACGGTGGTAATTAATGTCGCGTGAACAGAGGAAACTTGACCATATCAAATATGCGCTGAAGCTTGGTGACGGACCGCTCACCAACGGTTTGGAGAATGTACATTTTGTACATAACTGCCTGCCGGAGCTTAACCCGCAGGATATAGTCCTTTCCTCACAGTTCGGCGGCATTTTCTTTTTATCTCCGTTTTTAGTCAACGCCGTTACAGGCGGGGCAGACGCCGTTACGGAAATTAACAGGCGGCTTGCGCGTGCGGCAAAAAAAGCGGGTGCGGCAATAGCCGTGGGCTCGCAGTACGGTTCTGTTAAAAATAAAACCAATTACCATAGCTACGAAGTTGTGCGCGAGGAATACCCGGACGGCATTGTTTTTGCCAATACCAGCGCGCTGGCCACGCCGGAAGAAGCGCTGGAGGCTGTGCGCATGCTTGACGCCGATGCCTTGCAGATACATTTAAACCCTGCACAGGAACTGATTATGCCCGAAGGCGACAGGGATTTTAAAGGCCTGTTTGCCAATATGCAGCGCATACTTGATAAATGCCCTGTGCCCGTAATAGTTAAGGAAACCGGCTGCGGCATGGCGGCGCGGCAGGTTAAGCAGCTTTTAAAAGCGGGCTTTACCTGTTTTGATGTCGGCGGCGCAGGCGGTACCAATTTTCCGGCTATTGAGGCGGAACGCTACGGCGGCACGGAGCTTTTAAACGGCTGGGGGCTTAATACAGCCCAATCGCTTTTGGAAGCGGGCGGAGTATGCGGCAGCGAAGGTTATATTGCAGCCTGCGGCGGCATACGCAGCGGTTTGGACGCAGCAAAGGCACTGGCGCTTGGCGCGGATATAGCCGGCATGGCAGGCAATGTACTGGAAGCGGCTGTAAACAAAGGCGAGGACGCGGCGGCAGAAATAATTTTGCAGG
>ERZ780137.735-NODE-735-length-25023-cov-3.527876_pt1 | contig 25023 bp, 29 predicted proteins | sample MGYA00511020_ERZ780137 | MGnify/ENA primary metagenome ERZ780137 (study PRJEB29588, sample SAMEA2157917) | human gut metagenome | biome: human gut; feature: human-associated habitat; material: faeces | place: Denmark | collected 2008/2010 ... | reverse complement strand
ATCAGTACCCCAGCCATTATCAGAACCGCCAGTATTACCAGCACCTGAATCATTACCAGTATCATCTCCTGTATTCTCTGAATTATCTTCATCACCAGTTAGTGGATCTACTGGGTCATCACCACCAATGTCAATCACCACCTCTGGGTTACCATCAAAGTCTTTATCTGCAAATAACCTTGAAGCATTTCTAAAGTCCATGATAGTGAAATATGTTTTTCCATAGTCCTCAAGCAAACGAGTACCTCGACCAATAATCTGCTTAAACTCAGTCATAGAGTTAATATTATTATCCAAGACAATGAGCTTACACATTTTAGCATCAACACCTGTGGTCATAAGTTTGCTTGTAACTGCTATGACAGGATATTTGCTGTCCTCATCGATAAAATTATCCAGTTGGGCTTTACCTTCATCATTATCTCCAGTTATACGCATAATGTACTTGTGGTTCTCAGTCCACAAGTCTTTGTTCTCATTAATGAGAGCTTGTCTCATACGCTCCGCATGCTCCACATCAACACAGAACACAATAGTTTTGCTGAACCTATCAGTTTTCTTCAAGAATTCTGTAACTTTCTTTGCAATAACTTTGGTTCTTTCATCCAAGACAAGAGTCCTGTCAAAGTCTTTGACATTGTACTCTCTATCCTCTATTTCATAGCCGTTATCATCACGTTTCCCAGCTTCTGGACGATATCCGACAAGATCTTTATCAAGTCCTATACGAATGACCTTATATGGAGCAAGGAATCCATCATTGATACCTTGTTTCAAAGAATACTCATATATAGCTTCGCCAAAATAAGTTTGTGATGATGCTTCTTTGGTTTCTATTGGCGTAGCCGTCATACCTATCTGAGTTGCTCCAGAGAAGTAATCAAGGATCTTTCTCCAAGCAGACTCCTCTTTGGCGGAACCTCTATGGCACTCATCGATGAGTATGAGGTCAAAGAACTCTGGCTTAAACTGCTTGAATGGCTCTACACCCTCATCACCAGCCAACTGCTGATATAACGCCAAATATATTTCATAAGAACTGTCGAGCTGTTTGTTCTCGACTTTGGTCATTTTACCCCCGAATGGCTTGAAATCACCAGATATTGTCTGGTCTACAAGTACATTTCTATCAGCTAGGAACAGTATCTTTTTCTTAACACCGGCTTTCCAAAGTCTGTATATTATCTGGAATGCCATGAATGTTTTACCTGTTCCTGTTGCACATACTAACAGAACTCTATCCTTGCCACTTGCTACTGCATTTACTGTTCTATCAATAGCAATTCTCTGATAATATCTAGGGGTCTTATACCCCGGTACATAATAATATGGCTCTAGCAATACCTTTTTCTCAGTATCTGTCATGTGCAGTTCTGACATATATCTCTGGTACAGTTCATCTGGAGATGGAAACTCATCTAAGGATAAGTTCTTTATCTGACCAGTAATCAAGTCCTGCTCCACAAAACCATCCCCATTAGAAGCATACACATACTTCACATCCAGAGCTTCTGCATATTCAATAGCCTGCTGAAGTCCTGCTCCAACTGGATGATTATTATCCTTTGCTTCTATAATTGCCAAAGGAAAATTAGGTTTATAAAATAACAGATAATCTGCACGTTTCTGCTTACCTCTTGAAGTTATATTACCTCTTAAGATGATGCGACCTGCTGTGAACGCATATTCATAACGGATCTGCTTCTTATCCCATCCAGCTCGCTCTACTGCTGGTGTTATGTATCTTGCTTTTATATCCTCTTCTGAAAGGTCTCTTTTCCCCATTTACCCAGCTCCTTCCCTATGTAGTGATTATCTCATAACAATAGTCCAATAATCTGGACTGCTGCAAATAAAATTCTGCTTCTGTGGTACAACTATCTACAGATAATTGTACCACAGATTACTAATCTTTTCATCTACATTATGGACGTAAGGAGCAGATGAACAATTTTTCAGAAAAAAAAGAGTCAGTCGAAAAACTGACTCTTTTTACTTCATAGCATATTACAATATACTATCTTCTATCAATTTATTTCTTAGAACTTACCAGCCTTTGCTGCTTCTTCGATGGAAGCTGTCGCATGCTGTTTTTCCGGGTTTTTCGCGCCTTTTGTGTATTGCGCGTTGTTTATGTTCCGGTGTTACCCGGTTTTCAAAGGGCTTTCACAGCCGCGATCAGAGCCGCACGCGTCTTCTTTCCGCATTTCTTGTCCGGCTCCTTGGTGCTGTATGTTTCCTTGTGTGCTGTCTGGAATGCCACCAGTGCTGCTTCTGTTCTCTTACCGAAGGATCCGTCAAGATTGCTTTTTCCTTCTGCGGTGTGCGATTTCAGAACGCCCACTTTGATCAAGTGCCACTGTAACCATTTTACATATTCCACCTTCTGTGCCAGTCTTCCCCGGTACAGGGTGTATGTCGGCTCTGTATACGGCGTGCTGTAGTCCTTCGGGGCTTCGTTCTGCTCCAGATCTTCGTAGATCAGATCAAGGTCAACGCTTGTGCTGATTCCGTCCACGCGTCCCGTTGAAGAATACTGCCATCCGAAAAGTTCCTGTGTGATCTGTGGCTTGTATTTATCGTTCGGCGTGTCTTCCAGCTGCATTTCCTTTTTTGACGGATAGCGCGCCACCCAGAATCTACAGGAAAACGCTGTCGGATCCAGTACGTTTTTGTACCAGTCCACATTACAGTAAATACCGAATTCATACCCGGCGGCTTCTATGATCACTTTAGCAACTTTTATAAGTGCTGTCAACTTCTCTTTTCCCAGCGGGCGCAGCGTCTTGTCTTCCGTGTCCCACCAGACTGTACAGTCCTCGACGCCGCATGATTTCAGCAGATCGACGACCTGCTGTGCTTCCGTCTTCTGTTTTTCCGGCGTAGTTCCATAACTGTACTTGTAGACATCAAACGGGATCCCCTGCGCCCTAACTCCAGCCAGATTGTTGTGAAACTGATAGTCTGTTTTCCCGGATCCTCTGACTGAACGCAGTACAGCGAAGGCGACGCCCGCCGCCTTCACCTTCCCCCAGTCGATCACTTTCTGATTGTCTGAAACGTCAATCCCTCTTCTGGTTCTCTGTACTGTCATTTCCGAATTCTCCTTCCTGTTTTGCATTCATGATCTTTTCTGTCACTGCCAGTCCTTTTACAAGAACAGGCGGTACATTGTAACCGCATTCTACAAGGTTCTCCAGAATGCTTCGTGCTTCATTCACGATCAGCATTGCAACCACCCACCAGCCGATCATTGTCAAGAATGCCAGATTGATTCCCAGCACGTCGTTTCCTAAGTGTACGAACACGCCGGAAATAATGAAAGCCACAAGAATGATCGCCCAGTAGCCCAGCTTCTTTACAATGCCGATCAGTCCTGTTTTGCTGCTTTCTTCCTTCTTCTTGTACGATTTATACCAGCCAGTAAGCCAGTCAATCACATTCAGCAGCAAAAAGGCTGCGAATACATACCAGTAAATACCGAATACAGCTGTCAGAATCGCTACGGCTGCGCCTGCGATCGCGTTGTACTTGTCCATGAATCCCTGTGCATAATTAGTCATTTTTCTTGTCCCCCTCTACATGCTTTCGCCGTTTTCGTCGTAGCCGTCCGCTTTCAACGCTTCGATTACAGCTTCTTTGTATTTCTCCGGTACGTCGTCGATCGTGATATATGTTTCTCCGTCCTCTGCTCCCTTCTCAATCACACGCTTTGCAACTTCTACAATATGTTTTGCAGGAACGCTGCTGATCTCTCTGGATCCAACAATCACCAATTTTACATATACGCTTGTCATACTTTATTTTCCCCCTGTTCGTAAATTTCCGCGATCCCTTCCATGATCGCCCGCTGGTTGTCTGCTGTCTTCATTACCTCTTCGTACAGCGCCGCTACAGCTTCCAGCTGTGCTGTTGCGTTGTCCTGCATCTGTCGTGCCAGCGGCGTGTCAAGCTGTGCCACTTCCGCTGCGTATTCTTCGTACTGTGCCAGCGTCATGTCTGCATATTCATATACCCAGACTTTCTGCTTTCCTGTTTCGGTTGTGCGTGTTTCTCTTGTGATGTTCCGGCGTACTTTGATACGACCTGTTCCCATGATAATTTCTTCCGGGCGTGCCGTTTCGGTAGTTTCACCGGGTTTCCAGTTAGGCTGCTGCATAGTTCGCACTTCCTTTCTTTCCATGTTTGGAAACTTTCTTTTTCAGCTGCTTTATATTTATAAATGGACTGATCCAGCATGCAAAGACATTGTACGAATTTGTATGCTTAAAATAGCCCATGCGGCTGATCATGCTGCTGGCGTCCAGCCAGTTGATCTTCTGCTTTTTGCTTATTTTCCTTGCTTTTCGTGTGATCCTGTACAGAATCGCTTTTCTGATCGTCGTTCGTGTCCTTCTGAACAGAAAGCCCATGAAGTCCAGTGCGCGTCCGATCTCCCTTGTTACTATTTTCTTTTTCCCGTGTCTGTCGATTGTCTCCACTTCATATTCCTTCGATAATGGGAAGATCTGTTTTGTGTCTTTTATGATTAGACCCAGCTTTTCTTCGCAAAATGCTTCGATCCTCTCCAGCGCTACTTTCAGATCTCTTTTGTTTGCTCCGAAGCACACTATATCGTCAACATACCGGACGCCGTATTTTACGCCGCAAGCATATTTCGGCACTTTCCCGGCTGTTTTCCCTTTTCTCTTTGTTCTGGCGATATATTGCGCTGTCTTCTTTTCCTTTTCCGGTTTCCAGATCTCCTGTTTTATGTAATGATCTAAGTCTTGCAAATAAAAATTCGCCAGCCATTGACTTGTATAATAGCCCAGCGGCAAACCTTCTGGCACGGCGTCAATAATAATGTCCAGCAGGCGCAGTGTTTTTTCATCTGCAATCACTCTTCGCAGCTTTGCTTTTAATCTGTCGTGCGGTATGCTCTCGAAGAAATGGCGAACGTCAATTTTTAAAACATACTTCGTGTTTTTCCGGTCATTTCTGATCCAGCGTTCAATGTATTTCTTCCCATAATGCGCGCCGCGTCCTTTTATGGATCCGCAAGAAAATTCATACGCGCCACGGTTTAGAACCTTTTTCAAAGTCGGATCTTTTGCAAGGTCTTCCGGTTTTGGTGCTAAGATCTGTATAATTGCATGGTGTACCACCTGTTCATATTTGTAGTACGGCTTTATGATCCTGCGTTTTTTCTGCTTGAATCCGTCGTTGATCTCCTGTGGTATGTGGTGTGCTGGTCTGAATTCTTCTTTTTTCAGTATTTCATGCAATATGCAGACATGTTCGTCTATATTATTCAGAATCTGGCGCACGTCCCGTCTGTTTTTCTTTCCTTTTGCTGCTGCATAGAATGCCTTTTTCAGATTTTCTTCTGAAATAATCTTTTCGTATAGATTTTTGTAGGTTTTCATGGATCTTCCTTTCTATTCCCTCTAGGGCTTTCCACTCTGGTACTTGCCCCGCCTACTTCGGGGTATCATTTCAAGCCGTTGGCTTCCGAATAATGTGTGCATTATGTTATTGATCCATTTTTTACAGAAATGAGCGCGCGGAAATGTTCCAGTTCGTATTCGACACAAGATTGTTGACATTCACAGCGCCGCCGCAAAGCAAGGAATTGTTGCAGCTGCCGTCCACAATCGCGGCAGGCGACGGAAAACCGCACAGACGCACACATAACCCGTGTATCTTTCGTATAGTGTAGGGTACACGGGGGCTGACCGCCCCCGATCCCCCGTTTTTAACTGCTAGGCTTCTATATCAGAAGCCGTCGCAGTTGTAGGTGTTTTACAGTAAGGGCGCGCGGAAAAGTACCAGTGCGCAGCCGACACAAGATCGTTGACACCCACAGCGCCGCCGCAAAGCAAGGAATTGTAGCAGCAGCCGTCCACAACCGCGTGATCTACCTGTCCGGCGTTGTACCAGCCACCGCAGCAATAATATGTGTCACTGCTGCCCCCTAACTCCGTAGGAAAACAGCCTTGCTTCGTCATTACCTGTGTTTTGATGTAACCGCCGGACGTGCCGGACATTGAAAGCCCGGTGTTTATATATCCGTCTCCAGTCTCGTTGTACGGTTCCGATTCTTTCACGTAATACTTACCGCCCACATAAAGCAGCCCGTTTATTCTTTCCCATGCTCCCGCCTGCTGCTCGCAGTGCATAAACTTTCGCGGCTTGTTCACTTTTGATCCGTAACCGTAAAATCTGCCACCAGTCAGCAGTGTTCCTGTTCTTGACAGGCTGTTTGCCTGTGTGCCGCCCGTATAATTACCATATCCGCACGCATCCTGCTTGTTTGTGGATCTAGTGAACAATGTTTCAAGTTCCCAGCGCAGCTGCACGATCGAAAAATACCCGGTATTCCACAATGCGCCGTTGTTCTTTGCGTATGTGATTTCGTTTGTGCCCGTCTGACTGGTCATTTGACCTTGACCAGCGATCGACCGCAGCTTGTTTAAAATTAAGCTGCCCGTAAACATAGGGTAAAAGGTGTACGGCTCGATTGATCCGTCCGCGCGTGTGAACGCTCCAGCTGTGAAGTCGTCGTCCAGCTGTGTGTCGCAGAATAAATGGTACTGTTTGTTGTCTTCTGTGTATCTCTTCACCCAGATCAGCGGTATGGTAGCCATGGCATTTCCTGCATAAGCCGCATTTGATACGTCGGAAGCTGTCACGCCGTCTATTTTCTTTGAATAGTCCGTGTGACACAATTCATAGTCAATCGTGCCGTCATTTTTCACCATGTATGGGCGGTTCCCGCGCAGGATCCAGCAGTTTTCTTCGCTCCATGTTCCTTCTGTCCAGCCGCCCGTATTGTCAGCCACAACGCGCATGGGTTCAAAGCCTGCATTCATTTCAATGTAGTGGATCTTTGTTTCCGGGTTGCTGTCTGTCAGATCGTCATAATATCCAAAAAGCGTGTATGCCTGCGGCACAACCTTTGCTACGTTTGCGGCGTTCCGATTGAATAACCCGTAATCATTGAACGGAAATGCTGCCACATAGTAAGTCGTGCCATTAACAAGCCCAGAATGCAGCAGCGCGTTTGCTTTGTACTTGTCAAGCTGCGTCACTTCTTCGATCAGCGTTCCGTCGTCCTCTGTTTCCGGTGCTGCTCCCTCTTTGATCAAAAGTCTGTAGCCTTTTACGGTACAGATCAGCTGATTGTCAATCACTGTGTCTTTTGGTGGTCTTACTCTGATCTTTGCCCCGCCGTCCATTGCCATGACGTTGATCGCTTCTACATTGTCCGGCGCAATTCCATTTTTCATGTTATCCAGAATATACTTTGCTGCTACAAAATCACTCATTTTTCACAATCCTTTCTGTTATGCCGTTTGATCCGAATGTCGTTGTTTTTGTGTATCTGTCGCCGGACGCCAGCACATATTCTTCGTTTATCTTCTGTTTTGAAACAAAAGTAGTTGTCTTTACATTCCCGATCTTGTCTGTCTGTGTGATTGTTCCGTCTGTATTGAATGTCGTGTCGCATGCAGTGAACCCTGCAAGTGCTAAGTTCAAGCCGTCTTCGATCTCCAGATACGCGACGCCGCCTGCTGCCCCGACGGTCACTTTCTGCATTTTCTCGTTGATCAGCAAAAGCAGATTTCCGGCTGCGTTTCCGTCCAGAATATTTTTGATTGATTCCACCCACGCTTCAAACGCCGCCTTTTGCTGCTGTTCGTATGCCGTGAATTCTTCGTCCATGCTGTCATATCGCGTCTGCGCCTGTGTCTCCAGCGAAGCGATATTCTGCAAATATGCTGCGTATTCTGCCGTCACATCCGCTTTGTATGCTGCAAAAAACGCATCAAACTGTGCTGTGATCTGCGCGAAGCTGATCTGCTGCACTGCTCCACATACCCAGCCGCACAATTCATCATTCATTCTGGTGTCTTCGATCATGTCCTGTGTGATCGCTGTCGTTCCTGCTGCCACATTCACGCGGGCAATAATCAGATCGTGAATTGTCGCTGTGATCTCCGGTTCCTTCGCTGTGGCTGCTCCCGAATAATAGTTTCCAGTGACTGTCAGTGCTTTGATCCATCTGTTTGACAGATCCAGCTGTACGACGATATTGTCTATTCTGTTCATGTTTCCGCTTGCCGTCTCTAAATCCACTGTCAACGGCTCTGTCAAGTGGTATGCGTACCCGTCGATCCATGCGTAGCCCGGCGCGATTGTCGCTGTCATATTATCATTTGCGGTTACTGCAAGCCCGCCATTAAACACACCGCTTTTGAATAACGGGTAGAAATAATCAGCCCAGTGTCGCGCATTGTATACGCGGTCATGGTCTTTTGAATTAAAAAAACTATATTGTTCTGCCATGCTTGCCCCTTCCTTTTAGTTGTCCGATAGATCTACACTATCCGGCAGAGGATCCCCGAACGTCGGGACAATGGAAAAGCCGCCGTTTTCGTAGATCTCCTGTATTTCCGTGATCCTTTTGTCCATTTCGATTCCCCATGCTTTCTTTCTGACCGTGACTATATCGCCCAGATCATAGTCTTTCTTGTATGAGAAATTCACAAACGGCAGCGTGGCTGCTTCTAAGCATTCCACGATCCCGCATTCTGCCAGCTTTTCTGTTCCTCTCTGGATCAGTGCCGCTGTATATTGCTGTGTCGTCATGTCTGTTCTTGATATGTCGCGGGCGTCTACCATCAGTTCGCGCCTGTTCCATCCTGTCGCCTGTTCGTCGATTGTCGCTTCCGCAACCGTTCGCGCCGTTCCTTCGCCGTCCCCGCATACGATCGCATGTGTTTTGTATAGCTGATCGTTTGTGGTGAATGTGGCTTTGTTAATATTTTTGTACACTTCCGAAAAAGTCACGCGCTTGTTTCCTGTCTGGTTCTCCGTGTGGTCTTTCCCTTCGTAGACTTCAAAATAATAGACTTTGTTTTTAAAATCTGCCCGGACGCGAAAACCTAAGTTGCTACACGCTGAAAGTTTTGTCAGATATGTGTACAAGTCTTTGTATGACACTTGGAAGGTCACAGCTTCGCCGATCCCCTTCTTTTCTCCCAGCTGTAGCAGCGGAAGTGGTGACGTTACGCTGATCGCTGCCTTGTCCACCAGAAGCCGCATGGCGTCTTCGTATGTGCCAGACGTGAACGCGATCACTGTTTTTATACCTCGCCTTGATAACCCGGAAGAAAGCATGCGTCCCGTCGCCGTGATCTCGTTGCTGTAATCGTCCACCGCCATTCCTTCTACAAAAGCGCTTTCGACGGATCCTGTCATGGTTAGTATGTTTCCTTTTTGTAAAAGTTCCAGATTTTTTTCTGTCAGTGCTGCGTGCAGTTCTACCGTTCCGGCTTCTTTGTATTTCCGCGTCCAGATCAATGATCTGTATACGTCGATTACTCCCTTTCTTCGTAGGGCTTGATCGTATATTTTTACCTGTTTTTCCTGTCGCATCAATACTGCTGCGCTTGCCTGTGCTGTTGCCTTTGTCTGTTCCATAATCACACCCCCTACGGCATAACATAGCGATTTTCAAAGTCAAAATTGACGTTCATGTAATCGCCGCCGCTGTCTGCTGTATAGTTGATGTAGTTTCTTCCTGTCTCCAGCTGTACATATCCTTCGTTGTCTTCGTCCACTGTGTAGTTATAGTCGTATTCTTTGCCGTTCCTTCTCAATACCACGTCAATGTTTCCCTGTTCCGTCGTGATCACGATTTCATCATCTGGAAGCATTGTGCAAAGCAGTTTCAGTGTTTCGCCTGTCGTTACATTCATAATGGACGGATTGACCACTGTGTCTTCTGCTATGATTGTCATTTGAATACCGATTGACGTTGTGCTGTCGTTGTCCACGACCTTGATCGTCTCTTTTGATCTGCTACCGAATTCCATTCCTGCTTCCGGTATCTCTACCGCAAATTCAAAGCCACTTTCCCAGCTTGCCATTTCAATGTGTGTCGCTGTGTTGTCTTTGAAGTACGGATCTGGACAGATCAGCGATATTGTGGCGGCTCTTATGATCCCCGTTTCCTCAATTTCCAGCGATTCCACATAGTATTCTATTTTCCGTGTTTCTCCGTCCTCTGTGTGGTAGAAAACGCCTTGCGAATGTACCTTGAAAACCCGCGACAAAAAGTCGCGGTTTTCTCGGTAGTTTCTGCGAATATTTGCAGTAATCACAATGTTTCGCTGTTGCAAGGCTTCCCCAGAATAGCTTGATCCGTCTGTGGTGGCGTTCTGGCTTGTGTTTACCGTGTTTTTGATGCTGTATACGCCGTCAAGGCTGACCAGAAAATATTCTGTTGAATCGTGATCGTATGTGAATACGGCTGAAAGTCCGTTTTCATTTACGCATTTTACTGATTTCATGCCTTGCCCCCTTTTTATGTGGGTTTTAATTTCAATACCATTTGTCGTGTCGCGTTTCGCGTCTGTCTGGCTGTTTCTGACGGTGAAAGTTCGCGTGGGCTGTATATGTTTACATTCTGCGTGAAGCCGCCCTGCTGCCCCTGCTGTGCTGTCTGGCGGTTGCTTCCGCTGCCTGCGGCAATATATCCGTCAATCGTTGTCGGTACGCTCTTTCTGGAAGCCTTGGCGAACGCGTCCGCGTTGTCTTCCATACCTTCTTCATAACCGATCAGCTGACCAGCCGCCATCTGCTTTCCGACTTGATCCCGGAATACCCGTGACGGGCTGTGGATCCCCAGCGCTTCTTTTGCTGCATCCAACGCACTTTTTGCTGCATCTGCCACTGCACTTGCAAGGTTTTTCGCCGCATTCACTACACCGTCTTTGATGCCGGAAATGATATTTGATCCCAGTTCGCCCCAGTTTACATTCTTGAAGGTTGTAAATATTGCCGTCACAATCTGCGGTATTGCAGCGACAAGCACCGGGATTGCCTGTATCAGTCCGCTAATGAGCGCGCCGATCAGCTGTATTCCTGCTGATATAATCTGCGGCAGATTCTGGATCAGCACATTTATGATCGTTGTGATGATCGTCGGCAGCATTGCGATCAGCTGCGGGATTGCCTGTATCAGACCATTAACAAGCGCCGTCAGTATCTGGACGCCAGCATCTAAGATCTGCGGCAGTGACTGTATGATCACTGTAATAATTGTCGTGATGATCGTCGGTAGCATGTCCACCAGCTGCGGGATTGCCTGCACAATGCCTGTGATCAAAGAAACAAGCAGATTCAGTCCTGCTTCTACGATCTGCGGCAGATTTTCTGCAATCGCCTGTACAATTACAGGGATCAGATCGACTATGGATTGTATAAGTGTTGGGATTGCTTGCGTGATACCATTTATCAGATTTACAAGGATCATTGCACCTTCACTGATAATGGATGGTAGATTTTGTGTGATTGTTGATGTTATCGTCGTGATCAGCTGCGGAAGAATTGCCGCAAGCTGTGGTATTGTCTGGTTTAGTCCTTGCAGTATGCCTGTGAATAGCATTACTGCTGCGTTTAATACTTCCGGCAGTAGCTGTGGAAGCATTTCTATTGCCGTCTGGATCAATGTAAAAAAGCTGTTCGTCAACGGTTCGATCAGTGATTGTCCCAGCCCTTTTGCTTCGCCTGCAAGTTCCTTCGCTGCTCCAGATAACCCGGTGATCAGCTGTGGTACTGCTTGCAGGATCCGCGGTACTGCTGCCATGACGCGTGGCGCTATGTTGTCGATTACCGTTACCACGGAATCAACCAATTCCCCCACCAACGCGTCAAGATCTGCGTTTTCGTCCGCAAGTCCTGTCTGTAGGTTCGTCCACGCCGCTTTCGCAGAAGCGATTGACCCTTGAATGGTTGTGGCTGCTTCTTTTGCTGTCGTTCCGGTGATTCCCATTTCCGTCTGTACGACGTGGATTGCGTCTACTATGTCGCCATACTGCGATATATCGTATTTTACGCCGGAAATTTTCGTTGCATCATCCAGAAGACGCTGCATTTCTTCTTTTGTGCCGCCATACCCCAGCTTCAAATTGTCAAGCATTGTGTAATTTGCTTTCGCAAAGCCAGAATATGCGTTTTTGATGGATTCAATGTCTGAGCCCATCTTATTTGCGTTGTCTGACATGTCAGTGATTGCCATGTCTGCTTTTTCGGCGGCTGCTACGGTGTCGCCGTCAAGGCTCTGGATCAACGCTGCGGACATGCTCGTCACGGTTTCCATGTAGTCGTTCGCTGACATTCCCGCCGTCTTGTATGCCCCGTTTGCTTTTTCGATCACGGCTTCTTGTGCCTTGATCAAGTTGTTGTACTCGTCTTTTGCTTCTGTTGTTGTCTTTCCGACGCCCTTTGCGTATTCTGATAGGCTTTGCCCGCCTGCTCCGAATAGTGTTTCCACACCGCCTACCAGCTGTTCATAGTCGCCGTAGTTTTCCACGGCTCCTTTTGTAATTGCCACCATGGCGGTTGCCGCTGCTGCTGAAAATGTCGTAAAAGCCTTGATCGTGCCGCCGACTGTTGTTGTCAGCACTGACCAGCCGCCCTTCGCTGCGGTAGTAGCTGCGCTTCCTGCTGCCTGCACTACCTGTGTTACGCTTGGCATTTTCCCTGCCAGATCGCCTGCTGCCGCTTTTGCTTTCCCGAATGCGTCCGCAACTTTCTGCACTGCCGGGTGTGCGTTTTTGAAGGCTTCCACCTTCTGCCTTGCCCCGTCAACCGCAGTTCCGATTGTTTTTACAGTCTTGCTTTCCTTCACCGTCTCGGTGATCTTCTGCTTTGCATTTCCAAAAGCTGTCGTTAGCTTATTCACTCCGGGGATCTTCTGCGCTATGTTAGCAAGCGATTTCCCGAAGTTCTGCGCCCCGGTCTTCATTTTATCGAATGTACTGATCTGACTTTTTAGTGAATCCAGTTTCTGCGCTGTGGCTGCGATCTCTCGCTGCAAGTCTCTGTATGCGTCGTCGTTTACATCTTTTCCTGCTGCTGCCATCTGCTTTTCGGCTTCTGTCAACAGTTTCATTTTTTCTTCCGTTTGCTGTACTGCCTGTTTCAAAAGCACTTGTTTTTGTTCCAGCAGTTCCGTGTTTTTGGGATCCAGCTTCAAGAGCGAATTGACGCCTTTTAGTTCTTTTTGCAGGCTGGCTGCTTCGGCGTTCGGCTTTTCAAGCGCTTTCACAAGGTTTTCAGTGCTTCCGTTTATCTCGACTGTGATCCCTTTCAGTGCCTTTCCCATTTTACCTCGGCTTTCCGAAAAGATCACGCAGCCGCTTTCTGTCTGGCTCTGTCTGCATCAGTGTTCTTGCGTTCTCCAGATACTCGCGCCCCTCTTCCGAATGATTGCACGAATGTATAAAAGCGTCCCGCCTGTACTGCAAATAGTCGATATACTCCAGTTCTTCAATTTCATTCATATTCAGTCCTGTGTACTCATGTACTAAATGTTCCCAGTACGTCGGGATCTCGAAGAAATCTTCTTCGCTTGTCGGGTAGAAGGGCGGGTTTAGTTTGGGTCTGTGTCCGGGATCTTTACGAAACGCACATACTGTGCGAAGAATGCTTTCATGTCCTCAATGTCCATGTTTTCTTCTACCCAGTCTTTGCTGATCGCTTCACCATTCAGATTGTTGGAAAGAATCTTTGCAGTCAGTGTGTACAATTCTTCTATTGTACGCCTGTTTGCTCCGCTTCTTTCCTTTGCGTTCTGCGCTTCTTCTCTTTCTGTGATCGTGTCCTGCATGTCCATAAGTGCGTCAAAAACCTTCTTTTTCGGCATTCCGACGACAATTACCTTGACGCCCTTTTCGCTTTTGGGATCATCAAAGGTCAATGTCATGTAGTTACGCTTTACTTTTTGAAAATTTACTGATAAATCCATTCTGCTTTCCTTCCTTTCGATTCTGCGGGGCTATGTATCACATGCCCCGCATTTCCTTGATTGTTAGCCTTTTGCTGCTGTCTGTGCTGCCAGAAACTCTGTAATGATTTCAGCTTTTGTTGTCTTTGTGATCGTGTAACCTTTTGCTGCCGCAATGGTCTTGATCTGATCTACGGTCAGCGCGTTCAATTCCTCGCTTGTGTATTCGTTCTGGTACTCTTCTTCGTACTCTTCGACAAATTCAATCAGCGTTCCGCGGCTGTCGTGCGGCTTGCAGTTGAATTCTGCGTCAATTACTGTCGCTGAATCCGCAGCAAAAGTGATGGTGAATCCTGCTGTATTTCTTCCGACGATCAGCAAATAGCAGTTTCCTTCCACCGGATCTTCATGTACAAACAAGATCACATACTGCTTGCCGTCGTCGTTGGCTGTGCCGCCGACCTTCAAGCGTCTGTACTTCTTGCCGTTTTCTCCATCCTCTGTGGTTACGACTGCCGTTGCGGACAGCTTCGCCAGTGAATTTGCATTCCATGTGAAAAGACCTGTCTTGAAGGTTGCTTCTTCGTCCGTCAAGATCTCTTTTACGACCATCCCCAGATCGTCTTTTTCTGTCGTCATTGTGGGCTTATACTCCACGCTTGCGCCGTTCTTGATCCATCCGGTGTGGTTTTCTTCTGTCATTACTTTTTTCAGAATCTCTGTGAATGTCTCCGGCAATGTTCCTGTGTATAACATTGTGTACACTTTGCCGGATCCCAGCACAACTTTTTCCTTTGATCCTTTCATGCCTTTTACCTCTTTTCCATAAAATTCATAGTGAAAATTGTTTCAAACATTTTTTCATCTGGAAGCCACTGTCTTTCCTTCTCAAATTTCCAGTTCATCTTTTCAAAGGCTTTTTCCAGCTTCCCTTCGTTTTCGTTGTCCAGTCTTTCTGCGTAAAATTCTACTGTCAGATTGTGTTCGACGATCCGGGCGTGGAAGTCGTCGCCGTCCTGTGCCGTCTTGTCTATGAACGCCACAAAAGGCAGCTTCTGTGGTCTATCAAACGCCGTGTCTGCTACTGGCAGTTCTGTTTCTGTCTCCAGATATGTTTTGATGTCTGTCATTCCCACAGTCCTTTCATTTTTTCGTCAAGCACCTGTTCTGCGATCTGTCGCCCGTATTTGATATGCTTTACGGCTTTTGTTCGCTTTGTTCCGTCGCGTGTCAAGTGTCCATTTTCCAGTAAATGTGTCAGCCTGTAGTGTGGCGCTTCCACATGCCATGTGGCACTGTAGCTGTGTCGCCCTGTCAGCTGCCGTTCTATTGCAAAATGTCGCTTGTACTCGCCTGTTTTGTAACCGTGCCCCGGTGTCAGATATTGTCCCGCCGTTTCGTTGCATGCGTCGGCTGCGTCGTCAATCGCCCGGAAGAACCTTTTTTCGTTCTCCCGCTCCCATTCCAGCAGACTTTCTGCAAGCGTTCCGGTCAGCTGATCTGGTCTGATTTTCTTTGTCGCGCCTACGTTCATGCAAAATCCTTTCGTCTGTGTTTTTCATACTCTATCAAGGACAATTTTGTGATCGGCGGCATGGTATCGTTGATCTGATCGACTTTTTCTATGTCGAATTGATCTTCACCGATCACAGCGACTTCATGCGCTTTCAGATCCTTTCGCTGCTGAACATGGATCACTTTGTCAACCCGTGTGTCTGCTGCCTGTGCTGCATAATGACGTTTCATACTGACGTTTTCTTCTCCGAATCGCAGTGGCTTTTCGTATTTATCCACCAGAAGTCCGTCATTGTTCACAGTGCATATTCTGGCGGTTCCGTCGTTGAATTCCTCAAACTTTGCTTTCATTTTCTGCCCCGCTTTCCAGCGTTGCCAGCGCTTCGTCAAGTGCAAAGCCTGTCAGCTGTGACGAAAAATCATGTTCAAACTGTTCTATGGCGTTGCTGCGTCCATATCTGCAATACGAAAAAAGCAATTCGCGCGCCTGCTGATTCTCTGCAAAATCAAGCTGTTTGCCACCGATCTTCTCGATCCTGGCTTTTCCACGCTGCATGATGTCTTTTATCTTTTTCTGCATGCTTTCGTCAGCCAGTGTCATGTCCAGTTCATTCAGAATGTCTTCAAGCAGCTGTTCGTCTGGCGTTTTTGTTGTTTCATCTGCCATACTGCACCGCCTTTCAATTACAGGCAGCAAGGTTTTTTGCCCTGCTGCCTTTGCTTATTCCTTACGCCGTAGCTGCGGTCTGTGCTGCTAAGAATTCCGCGATCACTTCTGCTTTCGCAGTCTTTGTGATTGCATAGCCCTTGTATGCTGCCAGTCCCTTGATCTTCTCCACGGTCATTGCTTTCAGTTCTTCTTCCGTCCATGTGGTCTTTTCTACTTCCACGGTGTCGGTTCCCGTCACCACGGTGTATGCCGCAGGCTGTAACTCGTTAATGTCAAGCAGTAAGAATGCGTTATTGTCCTTCGGACGACCATTGCCGTACAGGAACGCTGCGTACACTCTTTCACGCTTCAAAAACCGCACGCTGTCGTCGTATTCGATAGTACCTTCTTTTCCGGTTCCGATTCCTGCAAAATACTGTTCTGCAATTCCCAGAATTGCTTCACCCTTTGTCAGTGCTTCTGTCTGAATGATTTCTGTCGGGTACGGAAGGACATTATTTGCGAATGTTCCGTCCGGGCGCTGCACCGTAGTTGCGGGCATTACTTTTTTCCAGTAATCTTCCGGGCTTACCAGCATGATCAGTGATGCAACCGTTCTGGGGCGACCGTTTCTTGTCACTGCTAATTTACCGACCAGACCGCCGTATGTTTCCGGCGTAAACTTTGTGACTTTGATCGCAGTCTTTTTCACATAACTTTCACCGTCTCCGTGTGCTGCTTCAATGTCTCTGTTCATTCCGATAGGCATTTTCACGCCTGTTCCGCAGACGATACCTTCTTCCAGACCGACGTAGATCGCATCTTTCAGCACTTCGCGCACGTAGCTGTCTAACCATGTTGCGCCCAGATCCAGCATGGACTTTGCAACCGGAAGAAATGCGGTCAAGCTGTACATTAACATGTCCAGCTTCTCGAAGGATCCTTCCAGTTCCTTTGTGATCTCCGCTGTAATGTCGCCCCAGATCGCTTTCTGCTTTCCATTTTTATTCATGATCCATTCTGTGATGTAGGATGTGTTCTTGAAGTCAATCTTTGCAAGCAGCGGGTGTTCCAGCTTCAAGCTGTCGTATACATCTTCAATGATCGTCTTCGGCATTGTCACGTCGATAGATGCAAGCGCCTGTTTCGGGTTCTCGGACTTCATAGCGCCGATCACTGCTTCATAATACTTCTTTTCCTCACTGGTCAGCTGGCGAAGTCCGCGTGCTGCCATTGCCTGTGCGTCCAGCTGCTCAACTGCTGCCACGTCTTTTGCACGCTGCAAGATCTCTTCTTCGATCCCTGCTGCCATTTCTGCCATTGCCTGTGCCACCTGTTCTGTGTCTTCGGTTTTCAATGCTTCATTGAATTTCTGTGCCAGCTGCTCGCGTGACAGCTGTTCAATGTCTTTGTTTTTCATGCCTTTTACCTCTTTTCCAGATTTTTTGCGGCTGCTTTTGCTAATAAAGCCGCCATTTTATTTGTAGACTGTTTCGGATCAGAATTGTTTTTCTGATTCTTTTTATCGTCGTTGTTGTCTTCGTCGTCGTTGTCCTCGCTGTTATCCTCGTCGGATCCGTCGCTTGCTTCGTCGTCTTCGTTTTCGTCCTCTGCGCTGTCCTCGTTTTTCTTGCTTGCCTGCTTGCAAAATTCAAGCATCTGTGTTTTGATTGCTTTCTGGTTCAGCATTTCAGTTCGCAGCTGTAAAAGTTGTGTCTGTAGCTGCTGCATGACCGTTCCGGCTTCTTCTCCGGCTTTGCTTGATACTTCGTCTGCGAAGCCCTGTTCTACCGCCTGTTCTGCTGTCAGATACGTTTCAGCATCCATCATGCTTTCCAGTTCTTCTTCTGTGATGTTCACGCGCTCCATGTAAATTTTTCTGTTTCCTTCCATGAGCGTGTCCAGATCGTCTGCTGCTTTCCGCAGCTGATCTGCATTCCCGGAAACCGTCGTCCACATGTTGTGAATCAAAAGGCTGGTTCCCAGCCCCATGACGCGTCGATCTGCTGCCTGCAAAATCACAGAAGCGACCGACCATGCGAACCCGTCAACGTATGCTACAAGTTCTTTGCATTTCTTCTGTTTCAGAAGGTTGTAAATTGCCACTCCTTCGCCTACGTCGCCGCCATTTGAATTGATGTGTACTTCTATGACGTCCGTTTCCGGTATCTCTTCCAGAACCTTTCTGAAATGTTGTGCGCTTGTTTCGCTTTCGCTGTAGTTCCACGTCCACCAGTCAAATTCGCCGTACTTTGTCACATCATCATAAATGTACAGCTTATGTACATTGCTTCCTGCTTCCTGTCGCAAGCTATAATGTGCTTTCTGATTCTTCAAACCTTATTCACCCCCTTTCACGTCTCCTAAGTGTTCCATTTTTTCTGCTTCTGCATAGTTCTTGGTTATGTAATGCTTTTGTGACCAGTCAGTCTTCAAAGCTGTGTCACCCAGTTTCACGCGCAATTCGTCGATACAGTACAGCCCGGACGATAGCAGCTTGTCTGAATTCGTCGCCTGCTCGAAAATATCAATGTGCTGTATGCAGTTCGTGTTTACGTCCATGTAGTTTCCTTTTGCGAACTGCTTTTCCCCATATTTTTTGCGCGTCACTTCGCTTCCGATCCGCTGGCATATCGGATCAATAGCGAACGTCAAAAAGTTTTTCGTGATCTTCTCGACGTCTGATACATCCCCCAGCATAAGTGCTTTCGGGATCTTGTATGCCCTGCCCGCCATTTCAAATTCATAGTTTATACGCTCGTTCAGATCCGCTGGTGTCGGTGCTGTTGTCTGCTTCGTTACGTCCGTGTATGTGTACCCCGTCTGTAATGGCAGCACCGCTGAATCCGTATCATAAAAAGGCTTGAATCTGTCTGTGATCAGCGTTTGCAGCTTTGTCGTGAAGTCCGGCTGTGCCGCTGTCTGTGCATCAATATTCAGTATTCCTTTTTGCGCTCCAGCACGCAGAACGCTTCTGATCGCCTTTGCCACCGTCTGCCCGTATGCTGTGTACGATCCTTCCAGCCGCCGTCTGGCGTTTATGTTGTCCAGTTCCAGATATATGACCTCATGTGACAACATGGATCTTTGCATGGTCAGATCTCCTATCGTGATGTTGTTGAAAACGTCTTCGCGGAAGCTGTAATGTGTCCGTGTGAAACTGTCAGCAACGTACAATTTCCCGCCGACTTCTACGATCAGCGCTGCGTTATCATATAACAGATTTGTGACAAACTGCTGCCAGAAGTCCCCGGCGTTCTGGTTCTGGTTCGGTTCGTAGTTCCACAGGTAATATTCGCCCTTTTTCTCCGGGATCCCTTTTATAAATGTTCTGAACTCGCATTTGCTGATCAGACTTGCGATCATATTGATGGCGCATGCTGTCGCAAGTTCCTTGAAAAACACTTCTGTCAGTTCTTCTTCGATCTGTGTTGTAACGTTGATCGTTGATTCTCTCCCGAATGCTCGCAGAAAATAATCATTCATGTTCATTCTTCCTTGCACCCCCTTTCTACATTGTGAAGAGTGGCAGCACGTCCGCTGATCCCTGCTGTTCCGGGATCAATTCATGCTGCGTCATAGCTGCTACGAATGCGAAAAAGCCGTCTGTTTTTCTGCTTTTCGCTTCTATCTTCTGGTATTCGTAATTCCCGTATTTTTTTGACTTCACTTTCTTTGTGTTGTTCGTATACCACCGCATGATCGACGAATCGCCGTATACTATGTTGTGATTTCTGAATCCGCTGTCTATGATCGGCTCTACTTTTATTTTGTCCGAAGGTCTGACCAGCTTTATATTTTTGTTTTCATAGGTGAAGCCGCAACGCGCAAGCGCCTGTTTCATCAAAGCGAATCTGTAGTCGTCCAGTGCAAGCATAGGGATTGAATAAAAGCCCATCTGCTCGCCTATCCACTCCGCGATCAGTTCCGGCGCAATCTCCGGGGCGTCTACGAATTCCAGTTCCCCGGCTTCTTCTGCTTCATGCAGCGGGTATTTTATCCGCGGCAGATCTGCGCTTTTTAGGCACACCCACGTTTTTTGCTTCCAGACTACCTTTTCACCGCGCTTTGTAAGCACTCCAGCTGACGCAAAGTCATTGATCTTTGTGTAGTCAATGCCAGCCACAGCAATTTCACGCGCTTTCGGCGGTTCTACTTCCTGCTTTGTTGCCAGAATATTGTCCCAGCTTGTCAGTTCCACTTCTCCGTTTCCCTGTCTCCAGTTCATACGCTTTGTCATAAAGTCGCTGGAAGACGATCTGTTTTCCAGCCATTCTTTATATTCTTTTCGCGTCTCTTCAAGTAGGTTCGGTAGATACTGCAAGGACGGGTTCGGCTTGTGCCAATTTTCTTCGACGTGTACTTCTTCTGGATCGTCCAGCATACAGATAAACGGCAAGAAGCCGTTGTCTTCAATTTCTCCGTCCAGAATCTTTTTTGCTTTCTCGATCAGATCATCCAGTACACCGTCGTTGACGTCTCCGTTTGTTGTGATATAGGTTCGCCGCGGGTGTGGTTTTTTACCCAGCGCTGTTGTAAACACTTTGATATTGTCGTAACTTTCATACGCGTGTACCTCGTCAAAATCTACCTTCCCGGATCGCAAGCCGTCTTTTGACTTTGCGTTGTTTGTCCGGTATTTTATTTTCGATCTTGTCTTTCTGCACTGTATTTCAGATTTTGTCCAGCGAAAAAACTTGATCAGCTTTTTTCTGTGTTTCTCCAGCACGTTGTAAATGTCGTCAAAGGACGTCCGCGCCTGTTCTTCTGCTGTGGCGCATATATCGACGTCGTACTGCTGCAAATTGCTGTACGGACTGATCATGGCGAAGTCTTCAAACGCCAGATAGCCGTTTTTTCCTGCTCCCCTCGCTACGAATATTAACAGATCCGGGAAACGCGGCAGCCCATCTTCACGGAACACGCAGCAATGCAGCGTGAATACAAATTGTTCCCACTCGAACAGTTCAAAATCGAAGTATTTTTGCAAACCCATGTACTTTTTCAGCTGTTCTGTATCTATGGTCAAATTTTCGTTTTCAAAGCACTTTTTAACGAATTTTATTAGTTTTTTTTGCCATTTGCAGCACTTTTTTACACCGTTTTTGCCCTCATTTTCGACCAGATCTATGTACTTTTGAAGTTCTGGGACGTCTCTATAATTCGTCGTCAAAATCTCCACCACCTATCGTGGCGTTTGCTTTCAGCCCCAGTTCAGAAAGTAGTTTCAGCATTTGCGCGTTTGTCTTATTAAACATGTCCACTGCTTCATTTTTCTTATAACCGGACTGACCGCCGCCGTTGTTGTATTCCACGATAGTTCCGCGCTTTTGTATGTCTGCGATCAATAATGTTTTCGTGACATACATAGCCATGTAATCGGCGATCATATCTTCAAAAAATTTGCCGTATGTGCCGTTTGCTTCCAGCTGATCCCGCAGGTCTTTTTCGATCTCTTTGTACGGTTTTGATCGCGTGATTTTTTTAACTTCCGGCTTTCTTTCATCTGCCATATATACCACCCCCCATTACATGTGCGCGCGAATCTGTTTTGTCTACCCCTTGCCCCGTTTCCCTTCCGGCAGCAAAAATCTGATTCTTTTTGACCGGGGGGGATCGTCACCAGCGTTCTTCGTTTGTGAAATGTTTCTTTTCACTGGTGATACGTTTGTCTGGGTGCTGTTCGTTGTGGCATGCTTCACACAATGGGATCAAGTTCTGATACACTACGCCGTTGTAGGTGTACGTCCTTGACATAGCAAGTCGCGGGTGTTTCCTTACCCACTGCACATGATGGACGCTGCGCGCTCTGGTGTGGATGCCTTTCTTTTTACAGAACTGGCATTCATAATTGTTTTCTTTCATCACCTGTGCGGACAGTTCCCGCCACTCATGCCACTTGTAAAACTTATATAATTTATTTTCTTTTATCAGCTGTTTGATCCATGCTTCCAGCTGGTCTTCTGTTATCGTCATGTCGAATGTCCTTTCGTGATACGGTGCAAGCGGCGACGCCTGCACCGATCGAAGGAAAGCTGCAAACAAAAAAGACACACTGCACAAACCTTTTCGTTGTCTGTGCGTGTGTCTTTGTCTTGTTTACTGGCTTATTATACCACTCTGTACGTTTTATTGCAATTTCTTTTTCCTGCCGCCTGTGCGGCTCTGTGGCGTCTCCAGCGTTGCTTTATTGTGCGCCTGCTCCCACCTTTTACGAAAACGGCAGTTCTTCGTCTATTCCTTCCGGTATGTTCATAAAACCGTTTGCGTCTGTCTCTGGCTGTGCTGGCGCTTGCTGGTTTCCCTGCTGCCCTGCTGCCGCTTTGCTTTCTGCAAACTCCCATTCCTCGACAATGACGTCTGTTGTGTATACTTTGCCGCCGTCTTTGTTGGTATAGCTGCCCGTCTGTATTCGACCGGAAATTTCCAGCTTTGTTCCTTTCTTGCAATACTTTTCCAGACTTTCCGCACTCTTCCCGAATGCTACGCATGATATGAAGTCTGCGCCTGCATCCTTCTTCCGTCTGTTCACCGCCAGTGTGAAGCGTACAATGCAGATCTGTTCCTGCGATTCCTGCCCGTTCGTCCAGCGTGATTGTGGATCCTTCGTCAGTCTTCCTGTCAAATCAACTTTGTTCGTTCTTCTTCCCTCTTACTTCTTCCGTCCGATCCATGCCATAAGCACCAGTGTTGCACAGATGATGGCTGTCATAATTACCATAGTGTAGTTGATCATGTTACTTCCTTTCTGCTGCCCTTGCAGCGAATAATATTGCAAACGTGACCGGGAATGCTACGCCAGCAATTATGCTGTATCTTGTCAGCTGCTTTCGTTCTTCCTTTGTCGCGTCCTGCTTCGTCTTCTTTCTGGTAATCAAATACATGTAGTACCCTGTCCCGATTGCTGCTTCCACATACAGGAATGCTGCTGCTGCAATCGCTATCACTGCCGCCGCGTTCATTTTTCCTGCCTTTCCGTGTACTGGATCAGCTTTTCTGCCATGGCTGCTGTCTGTATCGCTTCTGCTGCCATATCCCGTGCGCTTTCCCTTATTGCTTCCGCAATCTCTCTGATCTGCTTCGGTGTCTGATTCATCCGCGTTGCCTGCCACAGTGCATTCAGATTCATTCCCGTTTTCCGCATTTCGTCTTCTGTTTCCTGCGCTTCTTCCAGAATTACTGCATATCCTTCATGCGTGCTGTTAAATCTGGGAAATGCCTTGTTTGCTGCTGATAATTCGTTTTCAATGGCTTCTGTCACTTCTTGGATCAATCCATGTCTCATTCTTCTTGCCCCTCTCTTTCATATAGTCCCGTAATGCTTTTACTGCTGCCACGGCTGCTGTTGTTGCCGTGACCATCACGCCTGCTGCCATAACTGCTACAATGACAATCGCTGCTGCATGCTGCGTCATTTTTCGTCCCCTTTCTCTGCTCTGTTCTTCCTTGCCTGTGCCTTGTTCACGATCAGACGTATTTTAATTACTTCTGAATCTTCCAGATATTCGCACACGTTCGCAAGATCTGACGCTACGGCGAAGCGCTGTTCTTCTTCCTGTGTTACCTCGCGCCCCACGTCTCCGGGCGGCAGGGTTTCTGCTGCCTGCTCCCCGGTTGTAATTCCTGCCACCTTCTCGCCATTCAGATTGATGTTGACTGTCACTTCAATTCCATTCACCTTGTTTCGTCTCCCTTCGTCAAATTGTAGATCCGCAATCCAGCGCCCCGTATTCCATTTTGCGTCGCTTGCAATCTTGCAGCATTGCTTCAAGGCAGCGCAGATCGTCTTCGTTCAAGTAGATGTAGTATTTTTCAAGCATTTTCAGTGCATGCAGGCGCCGCGCATTCTCTTTTTCTTCTTCTGTTGTGTCGGTATCCGACGCCGACGGCTGCATCTGTGCCAGCGTGGCTTTTGTGTGTTCCTCTTCTGTCTTTTCTTCCTGCTCTCCGGTTGCTTCTTCCTGCTCTGTGTCTTCTTCCGGCGCTGCTGCCGCTGCCTTCTTCCGTTCGATCATTTCCTTGATCTCGGTTCCCTTTATGTCTTCGCCTGCTGCCGCGCGCTCTGCAATGTTGTTCTGTTCCTCTTCTGGCAGGCTGCTTGCTGCTGCTGCCGCCGTCACTCCGATTGTTCCGGCTTCAAATTGTTCTTTCAGTGCATCTGTTCCGTTGTTGTTGATCCTGTTCCAGTCTCCCACGACTGCTGCCGACGTCTTCATGATCTTTGCTATGTAGTCCCGGACGCGGACGCCTTTTTCCGGCAGAAAAGATCCTTCTTCCTTCGCCTGCGCCAAGACCTCTTTCCATTCTTCCGCTTCAATCATCTTGTCATAATCGGTGTAGTGCCTGTTGAATGTGTTCCCGATCAGCATGTACAGTCTGAATTCTGTTTCCGTCATGTCCTTGTATTTGCAAGGTACTTCCCGGTATTCTTCTTTCCCGTCCTTCACAAGCAGATAAAAAAGCTCATAGCTGCCGCCAAGTTCCCGGTTTTCCTGATAAACTGTCAGGCGTTTCAGGATACGCTCGGTGTATCTCATCATTTTTGCATTGTTGAAATTCATACTGTACCTCTTTCTTTTTCTTTTGCCTGCCGGATTTCTTCGGCGCATACACATTCGTCGGCAAGGCACTTGACCTTGCCTTTTCGTCTGCCGCCGTAGTACAGGCAATATCTGCAATCGCAATCTTCAAGGGTGTAGCCCTTGAATTTGTTGTAAATCCGTTTCATTTGCTTCTCCTTTATAAGCCCATCATCTCTCGGATAATGCGGTCGCTCATTTTTACCGCCCCGACCAAAACAAGCATATTAAAAAGCAGTTCTCCGATATATGACCACACCTGCGTAACTGCCGCAGCGTTGGGATCGACTACCGGGGGCGAAGAAGCGAACAGCGAGAAGATGATACACGCCAACACGATAACAGCCCCTTCCAGACAAACGGCGCAGTAGCTTTTGATAAAGCTCTTGCCCACATTCTGGCTCGGCTCTCCTGCAAAGGTGGAAAGCGGAATCGGGGCAAGCGCCGTATACATATATAATTTGAAAAATCTCCCGTACACGGTCATTATTAAAAGGAAG
>ERZ780137.734-NODE-734-length-25097-cov-3.612571_pt1 | contig 25097 bp, 17 predicted proteins | sample MGYA00511020_ERZ780137 | MGnify/ENA primary metagenome ERZ780137 (study PRJEB29588, sample SAMEA2157917) | human gut metagenome | biome: human gut; feature: human-associated habitat; material: faeces | place: Denmark | collected 2008/2010 ... | reverse complement strand
AATGAAAGAGCTGAAAACGAAGCTAAGGCCAGAATCAAGGCTGAAAATGCTAAAGCACAATCAGATGCCAGAATTGCTAAACTTGAGGCCATAATTGAAGAACTTAAAAATAAGAACAATTAGCACATAACTTTAAATAAGGCTTCTTATGTAATTGCAATATGCAATTACCATAAGAAGCCTATGCTGTTTAACAAAGCTTAAATGCTATATTTGTATTATTATTTTTTATTCAGACATATCAACAGATGTTCCTCCTACTGACGAATCCGAGCCGCCACTTGTTGAAACATCAACGGATATCTCAGGAAAATCTCCTGATGCCTCGGTATTATCCGCAATCTCATCCGGGTCAGGATTTTCTTTCTTATCATCATCTTCCCATAAAGAATCGTATTTCTTCCTGTCCTTTTCTCTTAATTTCAAAAGCATTGCTGCTGATTTTGCTGCCTGATACAGCTTATCTGAATACTCCATAAGCTTTTTTTCATCTTTATATGGTACTTTACCGCCTGTTGCTATACGCCTTGCAACTTCAAGAATCTTTCCGTATTCGGCCGCCAGACCTGTTTCAGGGTCAGATATCTGCCTGTTTACTTCTGCATTTGCTACATTACAATGCTGTTCGGCAAGATTATCAAGAATATCCTGATTCTTCAGAAACTTATCCTCTGTTTCTTTCAATGTAAGTTCAAGCGATGCAGCTTCATCACTATATGCAGAATCGCCTGTAAGTTCCGCCATTTTTTTTGCCTTATCACGTTGACTTGTTAGTGTTTTTTTCTGTTCTACCAGTACACTCCTGTTTGCCAGATAGATTTTTTGTGCTTCAATAATTTTCATCTTTTCACATCCTTGTTCTAATGATAAATTAACACATAGCTACATTAATAAATATTTTATAGTAATATTATGTTATTTATATCGGATGTCAGTTTAGATTTTATAACTAATCTATTAAATATTTTAAAAACCTTTTTTAATCCACCCAGCTTCATTATACCCCTGCACTTTTCTTTAATACTGCTGATGAAACAAGAACTGACATAAACATAAGACAAACATACAACCCTGCCATATCATCATATCCTGTAACCGGCGAATCTGTCATACTATTTTTTATTTCTCCTATACCTGCATCAACACCGCTTTCTGCTGTATCACTACTGTCCTGACCTGCACCACTTTTTTCTTTTTTAAGAATAACATATGTTGAAAATCTATTCGTTTCAAATGATATGGTACCTTCATTTGCAGTTGTGTCAAGCTTTGTAATCTCTCCGTTATGATTTCTTATAACAATATAATCATAATTTTCATCATAATCATCTATTGACACATTAAGCGTAACAGGCTTTTCAAATTCCGTCACATCAGATACCCATGCACTTCCATTTCCTTTACTCACAAGCTGCTGTAAAGTAAAATCAACAGCAGATACATAAACCGCTCCTTCTGCCACAGCCTGCTCTTTTTGCGAATCATATGAGGTATTATCTGACACTGTAAGTGCAAGATTACCGCTTGCCACAGCATTTTCACCATTGGAAATGCTTACAGATTTGACTGTATTTCCCTTATCAATCTTAATCTCGTCCGATGCCTTTTCAAATAATCCTTTAAGATGAATATTTGAATCTCCCATTACAAATGTGAATGTTGACACATTATCATCATCAGGCGTCAATTTTTCGCCGCCATTTAACGTAAGTCCCGCTACCTGCCAGCCATAATCAGGTATAAGCTTTATCGTTACCTTTCTACCTGTTTCAACCGCAATATGTCCGCCTTTTTCATCTCCGGGATTATTGGCGAATGGAATATCATGAAAATCATTTACGTCCTCTATTGCTGTAATTTGGGCACATCCATGTTCAAGCCATGCATCTTCTCCATATGTTTTCTCATCATATGCCCAGCTTACCGTAAGTACATTTTTATCAATCTGAATACTATATGTTCTCTTTTGTGTAAGCGTCTGTGCATTACTTATGCCTGTATCAAACATATTAAAATCCGTCATAAGCATATACTTGTCTTTATTTAATGTTATGTAAATACTTACAGACGAAACATCTGCATCAAGGCTGTATACACCATTATTGTCTGATGCAGCCTGTGCAAGCGTTTTATACTCTGTATCACCTTGTGCTTTCACATAGACTTCAAACGAATTATCCTGTGCTTTCATTTCCTCATATGACGAAACCACTCCCTCAAATCTGAATGATATAGCTGTATTTTCTTCAGATGCTGCTATTCCTTTTGCTGGTATAAACTGCATTGTAAAAACAGGTCCCAGTATCAGCACTGTAAACCATGATATATATTTTTTTAAATTTTTCATGTATATATCCTCCTTTTTTCTGCATAAAAATGTCGTATATGATACTAATTTAATATCACATACGACATTTTTTTGTAAGTTGACATATGTCTCAAATACACAAATCATCCATTTTCTACTGGATTCCAGGCATAATAATACTGAATAAGACCCACACGTTTATTTGTATTTGTTTTCTGATTGATACTGCTTATATGTCTGTATAAAGCCGCTCTTGATATAAAAAGTGACTCTGCTATATCCTGAACATCCTTATCTGAAGAAAGAAGTGCATTTAAAACTTCTTTCTCTCTTTCTGTAAGCGAATAACATTCACAAAACAGTTCAAATTTCTTTTCCGGACTTATTATTTCTTCTTGAATCTCATCTGTCTGTTCATCACTCTCTACCTGTTTTTGTGAATAATACTGATTAAGGTATATAAAAATAACAATACTTATAAGCACAAACAATATAACAGAAACAACAGTTATAACCATATTGCTTCCCGAAGTGAGAAGTTTTACTGATACAGCAGATGTAATAACTGCACACAGATTATTTACTGCACGCCCAAGTCCTGCCCAGAATTCAGGATTTTTCATTTTATATGATAAACTCATAAATGATGCTGTAAAAAATACAGCAAAAAATCCTGCTGATATATAAAATATAACAAGCCCTGCAATAAAAATCCCACCGAAATTAATTATGACTATGCATAATGTTGATATAAGAGTTATACAATACATAATCATACTCATATAACGTCCATTATGTATATCAAATAAAAATCCTGCACAAAGACCACTCAATGCAAGAAGTATTCTCGGAAGCTGCCCTATGTCAACACTTCCCTGTGCATGAACAAGTGTTACCGCATTATCAAGAGATACAAATATACATGACATAAGTGCAACCATAATAACAAGAAGCATACCTGTAAGCATTTTATTTTTAATCAAATATCCATCCGCACTGTCATATTTATCCACATTATCTTTCTCTTCTGCAAATTTTTTACGATATATAATAAGCCATATAAGGCTGACAGCCAACACTATTATAACCGCTTTTTGTGCGATTTCTTTTTTTATAATATTATTGTTGATAAATTGTAAAAATACACCTGCCGCATATGCAATTCCAACATATGATGATATTTGTGAACTTCCCCTTAAAATAACAGATGAATAATAAATCGCTGCACTTCCTGTTATTCCAAGTAATACAAAAAATATACATCCTATAATAATCATTATTTCATATGACGAATGTCCTGAAATAACCGCAACCGATACAGCTGCAATTATTGAAGCCACAATTCCAGCCACATATTCCAGGTATCCTTTCAGATAACGATTTATAAACGGAAACAATACAAAACCCAAAACACTGGCACCAAGTATATAATTTTGTACAAGAACAACTCCATCTGAATCCACAAGATTCATCATCATATTATCAAATAAATATTCTGTTCCTAAAAATACAAAATTAAATAAAGTGAGTATTGCTGTTACATATATTTTTTTATTTTTCATATTTATGTCATTCCTCTTAAAACTATTGCATGTTTTATTTTTCTTTTTCAGGTATCTGTGCAATTATAACTGCCGCAAACACAAGCACACATCCAACAGCCTCTCTTATGCTTAACACTTCATGCAGAATCAGCCATCCGGCAAGCACTGCAAACACTGATTCAAGACTCATAACTATAGATGCAACCGCCGGTTTTGTATATTTCTGTCCTATTATCTGCAATGTATATGCAATTCCATTGGACATAACACCTGCGTATAATATTGGAACTGCTGCTTTTACAATATTTCCTATATCGGGTTTCTCAAAAACTAATGCCAGAATAAGTGATATTACGGCACATGTTGCAAATTGTATACATGACAGTTTTATTCCGTCTTCAGACGAAAAATGTTCTACCGCAAATATATGGCACATAAAACACACCGCACATAAAAGCAGGCAGATGTCCGCCGCATATATACCTGAAAACCCACCTTTCATGCATAAAAGATACATTCCGCTTATACATCCAATAACAGACAATACAATTACCGGACGTATTTTTTTCTCAATAAGTGCTGTCAACACAGCAACCATAACAACATATGTTGCCGTCAAAAATCCGGCTCTTCCGGATGCTGCCACTCCCTTAGGATATATGCTTATTCCGTATTGCTGTAACGACATTGCCGTACATAATACGCAGCCACATATAATTCCGCCTTTTATCGGCCATTTTGTTTTAAGCCGATACTCATCTGATGTTATTTCCTGTTTTACATTCTTATTTGTTGACAGACGTACAACCATTATCACTATTACAAGAAATGCCGCTCCTACAAAGGAACGGCTTGCATTGAACGTAAATGTACCAACATTCTGGGAACCGCTTGTCTGTGCAACAAAAGCGGTTCCCCAGATAAAAGCTGCCAGCAGTAAAATCAAGCTTCCTTTAATATTCTTCACTGCATCCTCTTTTCTACATTTCTTTCTTTTTTGAATTAACACCGGTTATATATTTAATTCCTATAAGTGTTCCAATCATAAGAACAATTCCTATTATAAGCGGAATTACCGGACTTTGTATAAATCCTGCAAGTATATAAGTCATGCATGATATAACCGCAACAACCATAACATACGGAAGCTGTGTGGATACATGATTCATGTGATTACACTGTGCTCCAGCCGATGCCATAATGGTTGTATCAGAAATAGGTGAACAATGATCTCCGCATACAGCACCAGCCATACATGCAGATATTGATATAATCATCATTGTATGATTTATTCCTGAAAATGTTCCTACAACAATAGGTATGAGAATACCAAATGTTCCCCATGACGTACCTGTCGCAAATGCGAGTAACGCACCAATTATAAATATAATTGCCGGGAACAGCGACAGCCATGGACCTGATATATTTTCAACTAATGATGCAACATATTCTTTTGCACCAAGACTGTCTGTCATTGACTTTAATGTCCATGCAAATACAAGAATAAGAATTGCCGGAACCATCGCTTTAAATCCTTCAGGAATACAATTACAGCACTCTGTAAAACCCAGTACTCTTCTGACAGAATAAAATGCTATTGTTATTATAAGTGCAAAAAAGCTGCCAAGCATAAGTCCCATTGAAGCATCACTTCCTGAAAATGCTTCAATAAATCCTGTTCCGCTAAAAAATCCTCCTGTATAAATCATCCCGATTACACAGCATATTATTAATGTCACAATAGGAAAAATTAAATCTATAACTTTTCCTCTTCCCTTTATCACATCCTGCGATACATTCTCATATGGCCTGTCACTCGTTGTATAAAGGTCTCCATTTGCAGCATTAGCCTCATGCTCTGCCATAGGGCCAAAATCAATCTTTAATATTACAAATGTAAGCAGCGCAACTATTGTGAGCAACGCATAATAATTATACGGAATTGCATTGATAAATATTGAAAATCCGTCTTCACCCGGAACAAATCCGGTAACCGCTGCTGCCCATGAAGATATAGGTGCTATGATACATACAGGTGCTGCTGTTGCGTCAATAAGATATGCAAGCTTTGCCCTTGATACATTATGTTTATCTGTTATAGGTCGCATTACGCTTCCAACAGTAAGACAGTTAAAATAATCATCTATAAATATCAGCACACCAAGAAGTATAGATGCAAGCTGTGCTCCTATTCTTGTTTTAATATGTTTTCCTGCCCATTCACCAAATGCAGCAGAACCGCCAGCCCTGTTCATCATGCTTACCATAATTCCCAGTACAACAAGAAATACAAGAATTCCTACATTATACGAATCCGTAAGAACTCCAAGAATTCCGTCATCAAATATATGAAGAACAGATTTTTCCAGGCTGAATCCCGTCTGGAAAAGATTCCCATAAAATAAACCACCCATAACAATTCCAATAAATAAAGAACTGTAAACTTCTTTTGTTATAAGTGCAAGTATAATAGCCACAAGTGGCGGAATCAAAGCCCAGAATGTGGCATACATATTAGGTAAATATTCTACGATTTCGTTCATGAAATCTCCTTTCAACATTTGTTAATCTGACAGCTATTATACAGGACTGCCATACTGTTTTTCAAGTACCGGAATCATTTTTAATATCTGTATAATGAGTGGAATTACCATAATAAACCATACTATCGGCTCTGCAACAATGACACCAGCATATCCAAGCCACGGAACAAGCGTCGCAGCAATTATAATTTTCCCAACCATTTCCAGAGAACTTGATACAAGCGGTATTATATGTTCGCCAAGCCCCTGCATCGCATTTCTTAGTATGCATATAAATGCTGTAACAAAATAAAATACCGTATCAAATTTAAGATAATTCACCGCATTTCTTATTACATTTTCATTATTGCTTCCTGTAACAAGATATATAAGCCAGTCTCCGATTGTATAACTTGCTATTACTGTAAGCACACACCATGAACATGTATATATAAGAGCAGATTTTATTCCTGTTTTAACGCGGTCAATTCTTCCGGCCCCCATATTCTGACCGCAATAAGTAGCCATCGTCTGCCCAAATACAGTAAACATTATCATAAACATCTCTGATATTTTTCTTGCTGCAGTATGTGCAACAATTATATCCTGTCCAAGCTTGTTAATTGCCGTCTGAAGTGTCAGTGAACCAATATTTACAAGTGAACTCATAAATCCCATTGAAAGACCTGAGCCCAGCATATTTCTTACAAGATTACCATCAAGAGATGTAAAATCACTCTTTGTAAGACGCAGTATCTCATATTTTTTAAACATATAAACAAAACATATTACAAATGCAATAATCTGTGCAAGCACCGTTGCTATCGCAGCTCCACGCACGCCGGACTTTAATACTACAACAAAAAATAAATCTCCGGTAATATTAAGAGCAACCGATACAAGAAGTATTATAAGCGGCGTTATTGTATCACCCAGTGACCTTAAAACAGCTGCACATGAATCATAAAGAAATGTTGCCGTCATTCCGGCAATTATAATAAATATGTATGCACCCGCTTCACCATACAGATTATGCGGTACATTTAAAAATCCCAAAAGTGTATTTTTAAATATCATTCCAAGAACAGTAAGCACTATTGATATTCCTGTTCCAAGAAGTATCGATGCCGCAAAAGATTTTTTCATTCCCTTTATATCTTTCGCACCAAATCTTTGTGCAGTTATAATTGCAAATCCGTTGGCAAGTCCAAGCAGAAATCCTATAATAAGATTACTTACTGTACTTGTCGAGCCAACAGCTGCAAGTGCATCTTCACCAAGAAAAGAACCTACAATCCTTGTATCTGCAAGACTGTACGTAAGCTGTAACAGATTTGCAAGAAAAATAGGAAACGCAAAAGATAAAATAAGCGAAGATGGTTTGCCTTTTGTCAAATCTTTCATATATTCAATTCTCCTATACTTCTAATTCTATGACTATAGTCATGTCAGTTTTTATCGCAATATTCTTTTATTGTCGCAAGAAGTTTATCAAAATCAAGCGGTTTTGCCATGTGAACATTCATTCCCGCTGCAAGGCTCTGCTCAACATCATCATGAAAGGCATTAGCACTCATTGCTATAATAGCAACCGTTTTTGCATCCGGTCTGTCCATTTTTCTTATATTTTTTGCTGCTTCAAGTCCACCCATTACAGGCATCATAACATCCATGAGAACAACCTTGTACTCTCCATATTGCGATGTTTCAAATATTTTAACAGCTTCTTCCCCATTGACAGCCGGCATAACCTGTGCACCGGCTCCTTCTATTATAAATCTTGCAATTTCCATATTAAGCTCATTATCTTCAGCAATAATAATTTTATTTCCGTCAAGCCTAATTTTTTCATCTGCAGCTATTTCCTGTTGTCTGCTTTCATATGAATCATCTATCTCAAAAGGTATTTTTACATAAAATGTTGTTCCATATCCCTGTCTGCTGATAAATTCGATAGTTCCTCCCATCTGGACAGTGAGCTTTTTTGATATTGCAAGACCCAGCCCTGTTCCTGCATATGTTGTGCGTGCCCTGGTTTTTTCCTGTGCGAATGGTTCAAATGCTTTTTTCTGAAAATCTTCACTCATTCCCTGTCCATTATCAGTACAAACAAACTCAAACATTATATTTTTTTCATCTATCCTGTTTTCTGTGCAGCTGACCCTTACATATCCTCCACGCTTATTATACTTTACAGCATTAGATACAATATTTTGAAGTATCTGTTTTATGTGAAGTGAACTTCCTATAAGATGGTCATTTTCTATATTAAGCGGAGCTTTTATATAATCCACGCCACTTTCATTTGCCTGCATTTCTATGACACTGTCAACCTCCATCAGTAGTTTTGAAAGACAAAATGGCTCTTTTGTAAGAACTATCTCACCTGATTCAAGTTTATTCATATCCAGAACATCATTAACCAATTCAAGTAAAAATCCTGATGCCGCCATTATCTTATCAAGACATTCTTCTGCTTTCTTTCTATCATTCAGATAAAAACGGCATATTTCAACCATTCCTCTTATACCATTAATAGGAGTTCTTATATCATGACTCATGCGTCTGAGAAAATCAGTTTTGGCAACGTTGGCCTTTTCTGCCTGCTGTGCAGCTGCCTTTAACTGATGCTGATATTTTAACTCACGAAGCTTTTCTTCTGTAATATCACGAAAAAGCATGAGAATAGCAGCTATATGCCCATTTTTATCATAACTTTGCGGAACAATTGCAATCATATACCATCTGCTGTTGATATTTTCAACAGTATATTCAAGATAACGGCTCTGCTCCAGACGTGTCATAAGTGTATTAATATCTGCAAACTTCCTGAATGAATCTCTTTGAGACGGAATAATCCGGTTGCTTGTATAGTCTTCAAGCATCTGTTTTACGTTATGTTTCTGGTCAAAAATATAATCGAGCTTTTCCGGAGTCTTTATAAGTTCCCACTGGTCATTCTTAATATCAATAAGAATAAGTGCAGAATATATGCTGCTTATCGACCTGATTATACGAAACTGCTTGTCAAGCTGTCTTGTGTTTATATAAAGTATATGCTGCCTTATTGCCATGGCAAGAACAAGCATCATTATGTATGCACCCGTACAGAATATAACCGCTTTTGTACGGTTACTGTAAATTGATGATGATGGAAAAAATACATATATTCCATATCTTCCATATATCATCCTGCTGCCATACCACTCAGACTGTGACGAACCAAACTTTACCATTTTGTTGCCATCATCATTCCAGTCCCCCAAAAAAGCATCTTGATATTCGCTTAAAGTCTTCCCCTGATATTCCTCAATATTACAATTAACAATTTTATCATCACACGATATAAAAACAATTCCATCATTTTCAAATGTAAAATCCGTTATAAGTGATTCCATTGTTATATCACCATTGTTTTCAAATCCCGGCTGTTTCTTTTCATATGCAGCAACAATTCCACATTTATCTCTTCTCGAAACGACTGCCATATCATATTCACCATCATCAAGTTCAATTCTTGTCATGTATGATTTCAACGGGTATTCTATAATCTGTGTAATAACATTATTATCGATATTAGCACTGTCAGAGATCTTTTTCCACCATATGTCCGAATCCTCAGTAAAATATTCACAATTCATATCCGAATCAAATATACATATTCCTCCGAGTCTCTGTTCATAAACATAATCCTCGAAAAAACTTTCATCATATGCTTCTTTGTCAAGGCTTCTGGCTGCTTCTGTCGTTTTATCAAGCAGTCTGTACAAACTCTTTACTTTGTCATTTTCTTTATAATCTTCATATCTTAAAATTCTTGACTTTGCAAAAAGAAGCGTTTTGTCTGCTGCTTTTTCTGTCCTGCGTACATCATACACTGTAAAAAGACCATATACCGCAAATATCAGAAACAATCCTATAAATGTCACAGTATATACCATCTTAACGCTTATCTCACCTTTTTTTATAGCTCTCATTTAATCATCCCCCATAAATATATCTGCGTTAATTCCATATGATTCAGCAATTTTTTTAATTGTTCCATCATCTATCATCTGCTTTAATATATCATTAAGCATATCCGGAACATCATCAGATCTCCCCTTTTTAAATGCAACTCCAAGTTCAGATTTATATAATATCTCATCAAGAATAATAAACTGCTGCGGATTAGTATCAACAAATCTTTTAATTGCAACCTCATGTCCTGCTGCAGCATCTATATATCCTTTTCTCAGACTCGCATATAATTCACTCATTGTAGACATGCTGTAAACAGCAGAAACTCCCTGAATTCTATCATCTTCACCACTTAATATGATATGTTCCGGTTTTGATGTTGACTGCACTGCAATTCTTTTGCCCTTTAAATCAGCAAATGAATTGATTCCTCTGTCTTTCCTTACAACAATAACCTGACGGCTGTACATATATGGTCCCGCCCATCTGTAATCATCAGTTCTTCCGCTCATTGTAAAACTTCCCCACAGACAATCAATCTCCTTACTGTCAAGAAAGCTATCCTTCCTGTCCCATGTAATCTGCTTAAAAACAGGTGTTATCCCCAGCCTGCGGCACGCTTCCTTTGCAATATCCACATCAATACCAACATTTTCACCAGACTCATCAATGTAATTATATGGTTCATAATTGTCACTCCCGATTACAAGACTGACAGCACTTATTCCTGACGATTCTTCAGCTTTAATCATATCATCTTCATCTGTATCTTTGCTTTCCGAACATCCTGTTAAAAGCAGTATACAAACCATCATTAATACCAAAATATACTCACATGTCTTCTTAAAAATATCTCCTCGCATACATCTCTCCCCATTCTTTATAACCGTATCAATTAATTTACTGTATATTTATTATACAGCAAATATCATAAATTACAATTACAATTTTTATCTGTATGTTTTATTTTTAAAAAAACACAATATGCTTAATATTATTAACTATATTATGGCATACACAAAATTATGGTGCAAAAAAAGAAGACAGAATACGACGCCGCATACTAAGTACCGTCATCACAACTTCTGTCTTCTGTATTATAATAAGCTCCCTGCAGCTATATTTGCAAGTCCGCTCATGATGATATCATAGACATTTATTATTATTTACAAGACAAAAAATTTAAAAATGATACATTTGGGGACGTCTGTCACGAAACAGCCCCCAGCTCACTCTCAAATCACGGTTTTCATCTAAATCCGACTCGCCATATACTATATCTTCTTTATCACGCGATGCCTGCATAACAATTTCTCCTGTGGAATCCGTGACAAATGAAGAACCATAAAATACAAGTGAAGATTTCTGTCCGCCATTTTCATCTGATGGCTCTACATACTCTTCTCCGATTCTGTTAGCAGCGACAACCGGAATTACATTGCAGGCTGCATGTCCCTGCATACATCTTCTCCAATGTGGCATACTGTCAACTTCAAGAATCGGCTCAGAACCTATTGCTGTTGGATAAAATAATATTTCCGCTCCCTGAACAGCCATTCCTCTCGCAGTTTCAGGAAACCACTGGTCCCAGCATATTCCGATTCCTATTTTACCATATCTTGTATCCCACACCTTAAATCCTGTATCTCCCGGTGTAAAATAAAACTTTTCCTGATAATAATGGTCATCCGGAATATGTGTTTTTCGGTAAATTCCAAGAACACTCCCGTCTGCATCGATAACTGCAGTCGTATTATAAAAAACATTTACGTCTTTTTCATAAAAACTTATCGGAAGCACAACTTCAAGTTCAGCCGCAACTTTTTTAAAATGATTAACCGCTTCATCTTCTTCTAAACTGCGTGCGTATAAATAATAATCATAATTTCTTTCCTGACAGAAATATTGTCTTTCAAAAAGCTCCGGCAGAAGAATAATCTTTGCTCCTTCTGATGCTGCTTTGCGAACCATTTTATCCGCTTTTGCGATATTTTCTTCTACAGATTTTGTGCATTGCATCTGGATGCCTGCGTATTTTACTTTTCGCATTTTATCTCTCCTCAAATTTTCAAAAATATAATATCAGTCAAAACCTTCCGCTTTCGGTATCTGCTGTGTAATGCAGTGTATATTGCCGCCTCCGACAATTATATCCCTTGCATACACTGGAATTATCTGTCTTTCAGGAAATGCCTCCGATAAAATATCACATGCTGCTTTATCATTTTTATCACCAAACTGGGGAACTATAACTGCTTTGTTTGATATATAAAAATTGACATATGATGCAGCAAGTCTCTCTCCTGCTTCCCTTTCATCCTCACCGTCCTCAAATTCAAGTCCTTTAAGGTCATGCTCCGTTATGCATATATGATTTGAAGGAATTGGAAGTTTCCTAACCTTTATTTTTCTTCCTTTCGCATCTGTTTCATTTTCAAGAACTTTAAAACATGACATGCTCATCTCGTACTGTGGATCATTTTTGTCATCCGTCCATGCAAGAACAACCTCACCCGGCGATGTAAATGCACACACGTTATCCACATGCTCGTTGGTTTCGTCATTATATATTCCACAAGGAAGCCATATTATTTTGTGGACATTGCAATACATTTTAAGTTTTTCTTCAATCTGTGGCTTTGTAAGTCCCGGATTGCGTCCTTTGCTTAAAAGACAATTTTCTGTAACAAGAAGTGTTCCTTCTCCATCTGTGTGTATAGAACCTCCTTCAAGAACAAATGGTGCTGCATTGTAATAATCACATCCGAAATGCTTCATAAACTCTATCGCAATCTTATCATCCCTGCTCCAGTCGGCATACAATCCATCATACTCACCGCCCCATGCATTGAACTTCCAGTTAATTCCTCTTAAAATTCTATCTTTATACGAAACATCAGCATCGCCGCTTACGACAAATGTCGGTCCTGTATCTCTTGCCCATGCATCATCAGAATCCATAATAACTAATCTTATTTTGTCCGAAAGCATTTGAAGTGCATTTTCATACTGTCTTTCTGAAACCAGCATATAAACCTGTTCGCTTTCTCCTATCGCTTCTGCTATGGAACAAAATGCCTTTCTCGCCTCTCTTGCTTCATATGCCCACGACCCAGGTCTTTCAGGCCAAATCATAATACATCCATGATGCTGCTCAAATTCCGCCGGCATACGAAATCCGTCGTAAGCTGGATTACATAATAATTCACCCAATTTACAATCTCCTTTTAAACTCATCGTAATCAAAATGTTTCCATACCCTGCAATCGCCATTTGTATCCATAATTGCAATGTCCGGCAATGGTATTCCGTTAAATGTATTGTTTTTTACCATTGAATATATTGCCATATCCTCAAATACAAGCCTGTCTCCTGCATTTACTTCTGAATCAAACTCATAATCACCGGTTATGTCACCTGCAAGACATGTATATGACGATAATCTGTACCTGAATCTTCCATCAGCAGGCTTTTCCCATATATCGGCATTGATATCATCAAGCCTTACGGCATCTCTTAATGGCGGCACATATGGCATTTCAAGCACATCCGGCATATGACATGCTGCTGATGTATCAAGTATAAGTGTCGTTATCCCGTTTTCCACCTTATCAAGAACTGTTGTTACAAGATAACCGGCATTTAATGCAACAGCCTCTCCGGGTTCGACATAAACATCCACATTATAAGTTCTTTTTACATGATTTATGCAATTTTCAAGCCTTTTTATATCATAATCATCCCTTGTTATATGATGTCCGCCGCCAAAGTTGACCCATTTTATACTGTCGGACTGCATCAGAAAGCCGAATTTTTTTTCAACAACATTTAGAGTTTTCTCTAAATCATCGGAATTCTGCTCACATAGTGTATGAAAGTGAATACCCTCCATTCCGGCAAGTGCATCAGGATTTTTCTGCAGTGCTTTTTTCAGATTTTCTTCTGTTACTCCAAGTCTGCTGCCCGGGGCACATGGATCATATATTGCATGATCTCCCTGTGTTGAATGCTCAGGATTAACACGCAGTCCGAAGCTCACTCTGTTATTTATACACTTCTCTTTATGGCATATAAGCTGATTTACTGAGTTAAAGACAACATGGTCACATATTTTTACAAGTTTATCCATATCTTCATCTGTAAATGCAGGTGCAAAAACATGATTTTCTTTTCCCATGCACTCATGCCCGAGTTCTGCCTCAAAAATCCCGCTTGCCGTTGTTCCGCTTATGTATTGCGATATAAGCGGATACAACGCATATGATGAAAATGCTTTCTGTGCAAGAAGTATACGACACCCCGTATGCTCTTCGACACTCTTTAGTATTTCAAGATTATGTATAAGTTTTTTTTCATCAATAACATAAGCGGGTGTCTTTAACTCATCAAATTTCATAATAATTCTCCTTGTAATCCGCAAAAATTATCCGTTTACGGCACTTTAATATCAATCAACCAGTACGGGATTTTCATCAACTTTCCACGGAAGTCCGTATTTGTTAAGTGCGTCCATATATGGGTCAGGATCAAACTCGTCTGTCGTAAATACACCTGGCTTATTCCATATTCCTTTTGCAACAAGCATTGTTCCAATCATCGCAGGAACACCTGTCGTATAAGAAATAGCCTGTGAACCGACTTCTCTGTAACACTCCTGATGGTCGCATACATTGTAAATATATATTTTTCTTTCTTTTCCGTCCTTAATTCCCGTAAATATACAACCAATATTAGTCTTTCCGACTGTTCTTGGACCGAGAGAAGCAGGATCTGGAAGAAGTGCTTTTAAAAACTGTATAGGAACTATCTGCTGACCGTTAAATTCAACAGGATCTGTTCTTAACATACCTACATTTTCGAGGCATTTCATGTGTGTAAGATAACTCTGTCCGAATGTCATAAAGAAACGGATTCTCTTAACATGAGGAATATTTGCGGCAAGTGCTTCTATTTCTTCATGGTGCAAAAGATACATATCCTTCATTCCTACGCCCTCAAAATCATATTCACGCTTGATTGACATAGGCGGAATCTCAACCCAGTGTCCGTCTTCCCAATAAGAACCCGGTGCAGAAACTTCCCTCAGATTTATTTCAGGATTAAAGTTTGTTGCAAAAGGATATCCGTGATCGCCACCGTTGCAGTCGAGAATATCTATTGTATGTATTTCATCGAAATAGTGTTTCTGTGCATATGCTGTAAATACACTTGTAACACCCGGGTCAAAACCAGTTCCCAAAAGTCCCGTAATTCCTGCCTCTTTATATTTTTCCCTGTAAGCCCACTGCCATGAATAGTCAAAATATGCTGTAAAACCGAGGCGTTTGCATCTTTCCTCATACACCTTTCTCCACTCAGGATTATCCGTATCCTCACACTCATAATTTGCAGTGTCAACATAAGGAACTTTGCATGCAAGACATGCATCCATAATCGTTAAATCCTGATACGGAAGTGCAACATTAAGAACAACATCAGGCTTGAATTTATTTATCAATGCAATAACCTCATCTGTGTTATCCGCATCAACCTTTGCTGTTGTAATGTTTGTCTTTGTATTTCCCTTTAATTCTTCTGCAAGCACATCACACTTGCTCACTGTCCTGCTCGCAATACACAAATCAGTAAATACATCACTCACCTGACATATTTTGTGAATTGCAACTGAGGCAACGCCTCCACATCCGATTACTAATACTCTGCTCATTATTTTTCCTCCTGTTCTAATAATTCTTCAACATACTTTGGAAGCATAAATGCTCCTGTATGAAGATTAGTTGTGTAATATTCTGTATATATGTCTCTTTTTTTCCACTCGTCTGCCTTAAAATCTTTAAGCGGATGATACTTCTTTGAAGCAAAACCGAAAAGCCAGTAACCTGACGGGCTTGTAGGTATGTGTGCCTGATATACCCTGCTTATCGGAAATGTGTGAAATACTTTTTTATGCATACTCCTGCATGCATCCTCATCCTCGTCATAAAATGGGCTTCCGTGCTGATACACAAGTATTCCATCATCTTTTAACGCCTTGTAACAGCTTCCGTAAAATTCTCTTGTAAACAACCCCTCAGACGCTCCAAACGGGTCAGTTGCATCATTTATGATAAGGTCATACTCATTCATTTTCGAGCGGAGAAATCTCAACGCATCATAATTGTATATATGCACTCTTTCATCATCAAGACCTATTGAGGTCTCCGGGAAATACTCCTTGCACACATCGACAAACATGCTGTCCTGCTCGACAATATCTATATTTTCGATATTGTCATATTGCAATAATTCTTTTGATACGCCGCCATCACCACCGCCAATGATAAGAACATTTTTCACATCAGGGTGCACCGCCATCGGCACATGCACAACCATTTCATTATAAATAAAGCAATCCTGCTCCGAAAATATAACGCTTCCGTTAAGTGTCAGGAATTTACCGAATTCAGGCGATTCAAACACATCTATCCTCTGATAATCGCTTTTTCCTGAAAATAACTGCTTTTCCACACGTATGTCAAACTTAACATGCGGCGAGTGCAGCTCCGAAAACCAAAATTCCATATTGCCCTCCAAATTATGCATTGTTTATTCTTTATATTTCATTTATTTTTTATATTTTTAATACATTCAGATATTCAAGAGCCGAATCTTCCATTCCCTGCATTGAACATCCTTTTTCAACGGAATATTGTATGTAATCAATAATTTCTTCCGTAATTTCCTCACCCGGTGCCAATATCGGTATTCCAGGCGGATATGCCATTACAAATTCACCTGAAATATGACCTTTCGTATCGCGTATAGGCATTTTTATTTTTTCGGCATAAAAAGCTTCCTGCGGAGATGCAAGAACCCTCGGAAGAAGCATCTGCCTGTCTACCTCAAATCTTTTCTCTTCTTTTGAGTAAATACGGCTTATTTCGGCAAGTGCACCGACAAGACGCTCAATATCCTGAATCCTGTCTCCGATTGAAATGTATGCCATAATATTTCCTATATCACCGAACTCAATCTGGATATCATATTCATCCCTTAAAATGTCATAGACCTCTATTCCGTCAAGTCCTATATCTCTTGTATACACGCACAGCTTTGTGACATCATAATCGTATACCGTACCTCCGTTTACAAGCTCTTTACCATAAGCATAATAACCGCCTATTGAATTAATTTCATCCCTTGCATACTGTGACCACTCGCTAACTTTTGCAAATGACTGCCTTCCCCTTAATGCAAGATTACGCCTTGATATATCAAGGCTCGTCATAAGAAGATACGATGCACTTGTGGTCTGCGTGATATTGATAATTGTCTGGACATAATCCGCATTCATTCCGTTATTCGTCAGAAGAATTGAACTCTGTGTAAGCGAACCACCGGATTTGTGCATTGATATAGCTGCCATGTCCGCTCCCGCTTTCATAGAATTCATTGGAAGATTATCCCCGAAATAAAGATGCGTTCCGTGTGCTTCATCGGCAAGCACTTTCAATCCGTATGAATGAGCTATGTCACATATTCCCTTTATGTCAGAGCATATTCCGTAATATGTCGGATTATTTACAAGCACCGCTACTGCCCGCGGGTGCTCCTGAATCGTCTTTTCAACCTGTTCTACGGTTACTCCGAGTACGATTCCTAACTTTGCATTAATCTCCGTGTTAAGATACACAGGTATTGCACCGCACAAAATCAACGCATTGATAACACTTTTATGAACATTTCTCGGAACAATAATCTCATCGCCTGCCTTACAGACTGAAAGTACCATATTCTGTACCGCCTGCGTTGTTCCACCAACCATAAAAAAAGCATGCTCTGCACCAAACGCATCTGCCGTCAGCTCTTCTGCCTCTTTTATTACCGAAACCGGATGACAAAGATTATCAAGCGGTTTCATTGAATTTACATCAATTCCCACACATCGTTCACCAAGTAAATCGACAAGTTCGGGATTACCTCTGCCACGTTTGTGTCCCGGAACATCAAACGGAACTATTCTTTTTTTTCTGAATCTTTCGATAGCCTCATACAATGGAGCTGATGCCTGTCTTTTTAAATCCATTTCCTCTCTCCCTGCCATTATATTATCGCAGCGGCCGTCAGATTTCCGTATAATACAAATTCTAAATTTTCGTAAAATACGGACTTTGGCTTGCTGCCAACGTAAAATGTGTGCCGTAAGGCACAAAAAGGCGTGATTAATTTAAAATTAATCACGCCTGTAGTATATTCAATCATTCTTTTATTAATCCCTGTACATGTACGTATACATATTACTTCATGTATACAAAGCACTGAGATTCTGACCTTTCAGAGTTTATCCAAGTAAGTCACTGTTACCGCTCTTATTGACCGTTTCACAAGATGATATGCACCTTCGCATGATAATTTTAAAAATCAACTTATAAAATTTGGGCTTCTAACCCAATCAATAATGTGTGCCCTTGTCACACTCGGCAACCGACCCGCCCGTCCGCAAGGCTTAACATGTAATATAACCATGTGGTCTGCATGTTGGATAACTCTTATCCAAATCTTTTATAACTATAATATATCATTTTTTTAATGTCAACAAAAAAATTAGATTTTACTCAGATTTCACTTTATTTTTGCATTATTATGTAATATCACAAAAGATATTCCATAATTGCAGCTGTAACTTTATCATTAAGTTTCATAGACATGATATTGGACATAATAACATTTTTGTCCTCACCGGATGTAAATAATCTGTAAATACTTCTCTTGTCATTATTATCCATCTGTGCCTGCAGAAGAAAATCATATATTTTATCATTAACATTTTCACCGTTGTATACAAGATTGTTTTCTTCATTATCAGCAAATATTTCAAGCTCTGACGCACCATCACAGTTACATGTAACTGTCCATGTATTTGTTTTTATATCGTATTTGGCATTATCTACATTTTCAAATCTTATACCACGTGCAAATCCTCTTAATATAAAACGGTACTTTCTGTTTCGTGGAATTACCGATAAGTCACCGCTTACATCTATGCTTATTTTTGCCTTATCTTCATTCCAGTCGAGCACAAACTCTGTCAAAGCATATTCGCCTTTTTCGTAGTCAAATCCATCTCCAGAATCTTCGTACATAACAAATGTATTTGATGCACCCGGACATATAACCACATCAACTTTTTTCGGATTAATAATATCATTACTTCCACATTCCGAAGCAAGCGGTATTATTGCACCTGCACGTCCAAGCACAGGAATACTTTGAAGATTTCTACATAAAATCTGACTTTTTCCATTTTTACCGCCATTGTATACATCACCGGTAAATATATCTGTCCATATTCCGGCTGGTATAAAACATTCCTCACCGCTTTTTTGTGAATCTTCATCAATCTTTGTTGTAACAGGACACACAAGCATTTCACTACCAAGAAAATATTGATTTTTATAACTATATGCTTTCTCCTCAAATGGATAATAATAATACATTGGTATTATTACAGGAATATGCTCGCAATGACATCTGTAATTAAGTGTGTACATATATGGAATAAGTGCATGCCTGAATCTTAAAATCTTTTCCATATCACTGCAGTATGGCTCAGGATAATTCCATGGTTCTTTTCCACAGAACGGATTAGAGCTGCTGTGAAGCCTGTTTATCGGTGAAAACACACCAAACTGATACCATCTTAATGCAAGCTCGTTGTCTTTATATCCGTTCATATGACCGCCTATATCATGACTCCACCACGTATATCCCACATTTGATGCCGTTGCTGTAAAATAAGGCTGAAATTCAAGCGATTTCCATGTAACTATCGTATCTCCAGAAAATCCTATCGGATACCTATGGCTTCCAAGTCCGCCATACCTCGAAAGAATAAGTCCTCTTCTGCCTCTTTTTTCCATATCTTTAAAATGAAAATAATTAAGCATCCATAATGGGTCAATTCCGCTTGCTCCTCCGTTGTTGCCCTGTTGCCAGTCTATCCACCAGAAATCAACTCCAGCATTTTCATGTGGATGATGTGCAAACTTAAAATACGCCTCAACAAACTCTTTGTTAGTCATATCAAACTCTATAGTTTTTTTACTGTCAGGATTAATTCCTAGATACTCTGCCATATCTTTATACATTTTTTCAAAATTACGGATACCTGATGCCGGATGGACATTAAGTGTTACATGATAATTATGTTCATGCAGCCATGACAAAAATCTTTCCGGATTCGGAAATAAATCATTATTCCATGTATATCCTGTCCATCCGCCGCCAGATTCCATCGGCACATCGACTATATGCCAGTCCATATCCATAACAGCAACGGAAAATGGTATATTTCTTTTTTCAAATTCCGTCAGCAGCTCCATGTAGCTTTCTTCACTGTATTTCCAATACCTGCTCCACCAGTTTCCAAGAGCGTATCTTGGAAGAAGAGGAACAGCCCCCGATAATTTATAAAAATCACGCAGACACGCAAAATAATCACGCCCATATGCAAGATAATAAACATCAATCTCTTCATGTTTCCTTTTTGATGGCATATTTTCTTCATCAAACACAAACGATTTGCTGTCATCAAAAAACGTCCTTCCACTCTTATCCATAAGCCCGTATTCAAGTTCAACTTCCCCGTCAGCCCTGTCAAGAGTTCTCATTGTGCCTTTGAGATTATGCTCCCGAGGCGGAAAACTATACGTCTTTGCACCAAAATAGCACCTTCCACCGTAATTGGTAAAATCATATTTTACATCTATAAAAAGTCCTTCTTCACTAAATTTCTTTTTATCGTATATCATATGAAATGCTTCTGTCTCTATCTCAAGGTGGTCGTCACTTTGTGTCACTGTATATTCCGGTACCGGAAATTCCCTGTTAAGCACAGTCTGTGTCTGTAAATCTTCAAACACACCAGTCTCTGAATATTCCATTCTCATCATAAACGGCGTAAGCACCGAAAAACGATATTTTTCCCCCTGAACAATACATGCTTTGTTACAACAACTTTCAGCCATTTTTTTCCTCCGTTATTAAGATAATCTTTACTTAAAGATTAACACAGTCAGTTATCTTTGTCTCTGTAAATAAAAATCAAAAATGCAAATAATACAGAAAAAAAGCTCCAAAACCCTATCAATTTTAAAATCATTTCAGGGTTCTGGAACTCTCTTCTATAAATTATTTGTATTCTACATAATCAACAGTAACATATCCTGCTTCTGTTTTTTTGCTGCTATCATGGCATGCAAACATACCGCTCTTTACGCCAACCCAGCGTCCTGCTTTTGCCTCTGTTTCAATCGCCTTTGTATAATTTACACCGTCAAAACTGTACTCAAGTATAAGTTCTTCCAGCGGTGCATCTTTTACAGGAAGTCCAAGCTCATAATGTGTTATGTGCTCTTTTACGTTCACTTTGTATCTGAACCATATTGTCTTATTTGCATCTGTAAAATCAGAATCTTTAAGAGCTGTTGTCTTTTCAGCTTTTTCGTCTGTATATGCCGCATCACAGTCAAAATCCTGTAAACCACGCACAAATTTCATTTCAAGATTTCCATTATTATTTGTAACAGAAATTGCAATATATTTCATTCCAAGTGAAATATAACCAGCTGTATCGCCGTCTTTTAATTCTGCAAGATTCATCTTTGTCTCTGCACAAAATTCCGGTGCCGGCCACTTCTGTAACAAAAGATTGCGTAAATCGCCAAGAGGTCTTAAAGGTGAAGCTGCAACTGCATTTAACTTTAACTGATTATTTTCAAGTGAATACCACGAATCTTCAAAATTGGCATTCCACTGCCACTGCATTCCAAGCTTATCACCTGTGAAATCATCACTTGTATCAGGCTCGCATACCGGATACAGATTCTTATCGGCAAGTTCTGCTTCACTCTTTCCTATATCAGGCTTCTTATATTCCATAACCGGTTCGCCATAGTCGTTACCCGGCTTGTTTACACCGATTACAGGCCAGTCATTCTCCCAGTGCATAGGCTGGAGATGAACTATTCTTCCGCCTGCATATACATCCTGAAAATGTAAGAACCAGTCCTCGCCGGTCTGTGTATCTACCCAGGCACCCTGATGAGGACCATTTACAGGTGAGTCACCCTGACGCATAACAACCTTGTACTCATAAGGTCCAAATACATTCTTTGAACGAAGAACTGTCTGCCATCCAGTCTTAACACCTCCGGCAGGTGCAAATATATAATACCAGCCATTTCTTTTATACATCTTAGGTCCTTCAATTGTAACCTGGTCATTCTCGTTACCGTCAAAAATCTTGACTTCATCGCCGATAAGTCCCATGCCGTCAGGCTGCATCTCAACCATATGAAGCACACTCTTATAACCTATACGGCTCTTTGCCACACCTGCTACAAGATATGCTTTTCCATCATCGTCCCAGAAAGGACATGGATCAATCCAGCCCGCACCCGGTCTTATATTAACAGGTTCGCTCCATTTTCCAAACGGATCTTTTGTCGTAGTCATATAAATTCCCTCATCAGGCATAGGGAAACATACATAATATGTACCCTCATGATAACGGATTGAAGGTGCCCACACACCACAGCCATGAATAGGATTTCTGTATCTGAATTCAGGAATCTTGTCCAAAACATAATTAACTACTTTCCAATTTACCAGATCTTTTGAGTGAAGAACCGGAAGTGCCGGTGCATTACAAAAAGATGATGAAATCATAAAATAATCATCTCCGACTCTTATTGCATCAGGGTCTGAATAATCGGCATAAAGAACCGGATTGCGGTAATTACCATTTTTTAAATCTGCAAGCCACATAAAAAACCTCCATATAACTGTAAAATAATTTTCTGTAATTTATACTTAGATATTACCGCATTTCCGTAAAGATTTCCATATGTTTTGCCAAATTCTTTTATAAAAGTTTTGTGTTAATTTTTAGGAACTATGAATGTCATAGCCTTACCCCAGAAGCTCGGTGAATATGACACTTCAAGTTCTTTCCAGTCAGACGGCACTTCATATACGATAACGCCGCTTAACTTCTTTCCCGGTGCAACCGTGCCGTCAAGTGTCTTTTTACCATTTTTGTCCCATGCCGATGCACCTGTCATGCTCTGGCTTATCGCATATCCGTCACAATAAGCATTGAAACTTACATAAGAACTTACATTAATCTCATTTTTTGAATTATTGGCAATCTCAAACTCACAACCCACAAATACATATCCGTCCTGCGGTGTAAAGAAATCTGCTCCTCCAAATTCTTCTGCATTGACAAGTGTCATCTGAACAGATTTTAACTCAGCCGTATCGCCAATTCCGAATGTAGTCTTATCGCTTGAAGGTGTTGTATTTGAACTTACTCCCTGTGAAGCACCGTCTGATGACGAAACCTTTTTTGCACTGCTGCCGCCTGCCGCAGCACCGATAATAACAATCACTGCAATCACAATTACAACTATAGGCCATTTTTTCTTTTTCATTTAATACTTCCTCCTGATATTTTAAAAGTTTTAGAATTAAATCTTCTAAGTCTGATTAAGGATAGCATTATATCAGGAGGATTTGTTATGCTGCCAGCACAAACATTACGGCAACCATAAGTACAATAATAGCAATTGCGGCAATAAACCATACCACAGCGGCAGAAATGAATTTTAACAGATTATTTTTCGATTTTCCAAACGGAAGCCTGCTCCTCATTCCAAGATAATCTGTCACCAGAAAAACTGTCATAAGCAGAATCAGGAAAAAAGCAATTCTTGCACAATTAGTTTCAAGCGGTGGCGACTGTGAACCATCTTTTTCTGTCATATTCATAGTCATGGTAAGCCATACCATAAAGCCATAACCCAGTACGGCTGTAATCATTTTCCACCATATAAGAGTACGGAATCCCGGTAAAAATCTGGGATTGGGCTTTATGCCCGCAATATTAAGCTGCGAGTCAAGAAACGATTTTTTATATTGATTTCCACTCTGCTGACGCATTCCAAGCACAACCATTATATCATTCATCAGCTCCCCGACATCATTATAGCGGTTCTGCGGCTCAATATTGGTACATTTCTTCACAATCTCCCTGAATCCGTGTGACGTGCACAACTTATCTTTTGGCAATTGTCCGGTAAGGCATACATTAATAAGCACACCCAGTGCATATATATCTGTTCTTTTATCCGACTGTCCAAAACCGAACTGTTCCGGTGCCGCATAATTTTTTGTGCCAAAAAGAATCGTATCTTCACTGCTGTTTTCATGAAATTCTTTTGCAGAATTAATGTCTATTATTTTCATGATGTTGTCATTGGTAATCATGATATTAGACGGTTTAATATCACGATGGATAAATGCAGGAACATGACTGTGCAGTAAACTAAGTGCCCTGCACAGTCTTATCGCAATGTCTCCTGTCTCCTTTTCGCTGAGCATGCCCCGCTTTCTTATAATCTCTTCCAGCGTATCACCGTTAATATACTCTTCAATTATAATAAGATGATTATCCTTCTCAACACATTCATATATTTTCGGGTAAAATGCACTTCCTATGCTTTTTATGTATTCATAAACATCCTTGTTATATACAGAAAGTGTCTTTTTCACATATATTTTTTTATCTTCTACATTCTGGACATAATATACGTTATGTTTTTCATTAACCGTTCCTATAACTTTAAAATATGACAACCTGCACTCATTTTCAATTTCACTGCTCATAATTCACCTTCAACTTGCATACTTCATTTTTATTAATTATACTATAATAAACAA
>ERZ780137.725-NODE-725-length-25305-cov-21.005347_pt1 | contig 25305 bp, 19 predicted proteins | sample MGYA00511020_ERZ780137 | MGnify/ENA primary metagenome ERZ780137 (study PRJEB29588, sample SAMEA2157917) | human gut metagenome | biome: human gut; feature: human-associated habitat; material: faeces | place: Denmark | collected 2008/2010 ... | reverse complement strand
GGTGTGAAGCGGGGGAAAAGCTGGAGATAACTTCAAAGGCTTACCTATCGCTATTTCCAAGCGACCTTGCCACCTACGGTGCAGAGGCCAAGAAGCTGTTGCAGGATTTGCAGTCCCGCAATGAGCGAATGTTTCTGCTGACCTTCCTCATTCTCAATACAGCGGACACACCCCGGCAGCTTGACAACAACATCTTCCAGACCTCCAGTATCGCGCAGAAGTATAACTGTGCGCTGACCCGGCTGGACTTTCAGCAGGAGGAAGGACTGATGAGCAGCCTCCCGCTGGGGCTGAATCAGATCGAGATTCAGCGGGGCTTAACCACCTCCAGCGTAGCGATCTTCGTCCCCTTCACCACGCAGGAGCTGTTCCAGAACGGTTCGGAGGCGCTGTACTACGGCATCAACGCCCTTTCCAACAACCTCATCATGGTAGACCGGAAGCTGCTGAAAAATCCCAACGGTCTGATTTTAGGCACTCCAGGCAGCGGCAAGTCGTTTTCGGCAAAACGTGAGATCACCAATGCGTTTCTCATCTGCCCCAAGGATGACATCATCATCTGTGACCCGGAAGGTGAATATACACCGCTGGTGGAGCGTCTGCACGGTCAGGTCATTAAGCTGTCGCCCACCGGCAAGGGCTACGACGGTTCGCCCTGCTATATCAATCCGATGGACTTGAATCTGGATTACAGCGACGATGATAACCCGCTGAGCCTGAAATCCGACTTCATTTTGTCGCTGTGCGAGCTGATCGTCGGCGGCAAGGATGGGCTTGCCCCTGTAGAAAAGACCATCATCGACCGCTGTGTGCGCATCGTCTACCGGGATTACCTCAACGACCCGAAGCCGGAGAATATGCCGTTGCTGGAGGACTTGTATAACGCCCTCCGTGCGCAGGATGAAAAGGAAGCGCAGTACATCGCCACTGCTTTGGAAATCTACGTCACCGGCTCGCTGAATGTGTTCAACCATCACACGAACGTGGATGTGAATAGCCGCATCGTCTGCTACGACATCAAGGAACTGGGCAAGCAGCTCAAAAAAATCGGGATGCTGGTGGTGCAGGATCAGGTCTGGAACCGTGTGACCATCAACCGCGCCGCCCATAAAACGACCCGCTACTATCTTGACGAGTTCCATCTTCTTTTGAAGGAGGAACAGACGGCTTCGTACAGTGTCGAAATCTGGAAACGCTATCGCAAATGGGGCGGCATCCCCACCGGGATCACGCAAAATGTCAAAGACCTGTTATCCAGCCGCGAGGTTGAGAACATTTTTGAGAACAGCGATTTCATCTATATGCTCAATCAGGCCGCTGGCGACCGGCAGATTCTCGCAAAGCAGCTCAACATTTCGCCGCATCAGCTTTCTTATGTGACCCACTCCGGCGAGGGCGAGGGGCTGCTGTTCTACGGCAACACGATCCTGCCCTTCATTGACCACTTCCCCAAGGACACCGAGCTGTACCGTGTCATGACCACCAAACCGCAAGAGGTGGCGTCGGCATGAAAAGAGAACCGCGTTTGCAGTTTTCCGACGCCGATCTTGCCGAGCCGAAGCTGGAAAAGCCCATCAAGCGGGTGAAAAAAACAGAGGCCAAGGCGGATAAGGCGCAGGCGAGAATCCCCAAGAAAACCGTGGCCAAAAAGGAACGCGGCTTTGATCCTGCCACCGGCAAGGTCAAAACGCAGCTCCGTTTTGAGGAAGTGGATAAGAAAAAGCCGCCCTCAAAACTGACCCATGCCGTGCAGGATGCCCCCGCCAACTTTGTTCTCTCTCAGGTTCACCGGGAGGTGCGACAGAGCGAGGACGATAATGTGGGCGTGGAGGCTGCGCACAAGGTAGAGCAAACCGTGGAGAGCGGCGGGCGGCTGGTACAGTCTGCCCACCGCGCCCATCAGCTCAAGCCTTATCGTGCTGCCATCCGTGCAGAGAAAAAGCTGGAGCGAGCCAATCTTGACGCGCTCCAGAAGAAAGCAGAGATCGACAGCCCCACCAGCAATCCCGTTTCCAAATGGCAGCAGAAACAGGCAATTAAGAAGCAGTATGCCGCTGCCAAGCACAATCAGGCGGCGCAGACTACGGCAAAGGCGGCAGAGAATACCGCCAAGGCCGCGAAAAAAGCCGCTGAAAAGGCTGAGAAAGCGGGCAAATATGTGTGGGAACACCGGCGCGGCTTTGCCATTGCCGCCGCAATTCTGCTGATGCTGGCATTTCTGCTCAACGGCCTGTCCTCCTGCTCGGTGATGATGGATGGCGTCGGCTCCGGGATCGCGGCCAGTACCTATCCGTCGCAGGACGCCGATATGCTGGGCGCGGAAGCGCAGTATTGCGCGATGGAAGCAGAGCTTCAGCGCTACCTCGACACCTACGAAAGCACCCACGACTACGATGAGTACCACTTTGATCTGGACACCATCGAGCATGACCCCTATGTACTCATTTCCATGATTACGGCGCTGCATCAAGGGGAATGGACGCTGGATGAGGTGCAGGGTACGCTCCAGATGCTCTTTGACCGCCAGTACATTTTGACCGAGGATGTGGTGGTGGAAACCCGCTACCGCACAGAAACCGACACATGGACGGACGCAGACGGCAATACCCATACGGACACCTATCAGGTGCCGTATGACTACTACATCTGCACGGTCACGCTGGAAAACTTCAATCTCTCTCATGTTCCCGTCTACATTATGAGCGAAGAACAGCTCGGAATGTACGCTACCTACATGGCCACCCTCGGCAACCGTCCCGACCTGTTCCCCGGTTCGGGCTACATCGGCAAGTATGTGGAGGGCAGCTATACCGACTACGACATTCCCCCGGAGGCGCTGGACGATGAGGTATTCGCCGCCATCATCAAAGAAGCGGAAAAGTATCTCGGCTACCCCTACGTTTGGGGCGGCAGCAGTCCCTCCACCTCATTTGACTGTTCGGGCTTCGTCAGTTGGGTCATCAATCATTCCGGTTGGGATGTGGGCAGACTGGGCGCGCAGGGGCTATGCAATATCTGTACGCCCGTACCCTCTGCCAATGTCAAACCGGGCGATCTGGTGTTTTTCACCGGAACGTATGATACCCCCGGTGTCAGCCATGTGGGTATCTACGTCGGCAACAATATGATGATCCACTGCGGAGATCCGATCTCTTATGCAAACTTAAATTCAAACTATTGGCAGTCCCATTTCTACCGCTATGGGCGCTTGCCGTAAAGGAGAGTGAACGATATGAACCCGAAAATTATGAAGCTCCGTGGAGAGCTGGAGAAGAACAAATGCAAAATCTCCGATCTGCAAGGCCGCAACCGCGAGCTGGAAAAGCAGATTCGTGAGCTGGAGGACACCGACATCATCGGCATGGTGCGCGAGAACGGCATGACGATGGAACAGTTTGCCGAGCTGTTCCGCCGTATGCAGGCCGCGCCTGCACCGGCCACTTCGGAAAAGGAGGCGTTGAACCATGACTAAAAACACACCGCGCATTTTTATCAGCCTGCTGCTGATGCTCCTGTGTATCGGGATTCTCCCCGTTTCCGCCTTTGCCAGCGACGGTGATTATCCTGATGATGCGCTGCCCACCGCCGAAAGCAGCGCCGCAGACGCACAGGAAACAAAACAGATCGGCACGGTCACGACCAACGGCGGCAACTTGAATGTTCGCACCGGCGCGGGACTGGACAACACCGCGTTTACGCAGCTCCCCAACGGCACGGTGGTCGATGTGATTGGCAGGGACGGCGATTGGGTAAAAATCCTGCTGCCCGCCCGTGTGGGCTATGTGTACGGCAGCTATCTGACCGTCACCGACGCCGCCGACAGTACCGTGAGCATCGGCGGCATTACGCTTCCGTTTGATGAAAAAGAGCTGGCCGACCTCTGGCAGTTCCTTCTCGGCAGCATGACGGGCGGCAGCGACGCGCTGACACCGGACGGCAATCTGACGCTGATCGACGATATTGGCACCAGCACCAAGGCAGGAAAACAGTTCATTACGTTGGAAAGCAAGAATGGTAACGTATTTTACATGATTATTGACCGCGACGATGAGGGCGAAGAAACCGTCCACTTCTTGAATCAGGTGGATGAGGCCGACCTGATGGCGCTGACCGGCGAGGAAGAAACGCCCGCCACTTGCTCCTGCACCACAAAATGCGTGGCCGGTACGGTCAATACATCCTGCCCCGTCTGCGCGGTCAACATGACCGAGTGCGTGGGCAAGGAGGCAAAGCCCGAAGTCCCCACCGAGCCGACAGAATCCGCCGCCGAGGAACCGGAGAAAAAGAGCGGCGTGGGCGGCATCCTTGTCGTTCTGCTGATCGTCGCGCTGGGCGGCGGTGCAGCGTTCTACATTTTCAAGCAGAAAAAGGCCAAGCCGCAGACCAAAGGCAGCGCCGATCTGGACGATTATGACTACGGCGAGGACGAATATGAGTTTGAGCCGTATGAGGACGAACCGGAACAGGATACTACGGAGGATACAGACGCATGAGATATTTCACCAACAATCCGCTGGAACGACTGATGATGCAGAAGCCGAAAGCAGCGCGGGAGGACAGCCCTCCCACCGCTGCCAAGGAACACTTCTGCTATGGCTGTAAGCGCTTCGGGCAGAGCTGCGTTCGTCCCTGTTACCGTGACGTAAAGAGAATGGAGGCTGCACCATGCGCCTTGTGATTGCCGAAAAGCCATCCGTGGCGCAGAGCATCGCCGCCGTGCTGGGTGCTAAATCACGGCATGACGGGTATCTGGAGGGCAGCGGGTACATCGTGTCGTGGTGTTTCGGGCATCTGGCAGAGCTGGCCGACGCCGCCGTTTACAATGCCGATGACGCCAAATGGACGCTGGCAGCGCTGCCCATCATTCCTATCTCATTCCGCTTCATCGTCCGCTCTGAAAAGCAGAAGCAGTTTGACATTCTGCGGGAGCTGGTGCGCCGGGAGGATGTGGCAGAGGTGGTCAACGCCTGCGACGCTGGGCGCGAGGGTGAGCTGATCTTCCGCACGGTTTACTGCCTTGCGGGATGCTCCAAGCCGATTCTGCGGCTTTGGAGTTCTTCGATGGAGGATGATGCCATCCGCAACGGCTTCCAGCAGCTTAAGTCTGGGCGCGACTATGACGGCCTGCATCAATCCGCCCTCTGCCGCGCCAAGGCTGATTGGCTGGTTGGTATCAACGCCACGCGGTATTTCTCCCTGACGTATGGCCGCACATTGAACATTGGGCGCGTCATGTCGCCCACGCTGGCGCTGCTGGTACAGCGCGAGGCGGAGATCTCCGCGTTTGTGGCAGAGCCGTTCTACACCGTCCAGCTCGATTGCGGCTTTCCCACCACGACAGACAGAATGAAGGACAGAAAGGATGCCGAAGCCATCGCCAACACCTGCAAGGGCAAGACGGCAACGGTCAAAAGCGTGGAGCGCAAGGAAAAGTCTGAGAAAGCGCCCGCGCTCTACGATTTGACCTCCCTCCAGCGCGACGCCAACCGTGTTCTCGGCTACACCTCCCAGCAGACCCTCGACTATCTCCAAGCGCTCTATGAAAAGAAGCTCTGTACCTACCCGCGAACCGACAGCCGCTTCCTGACCGACGATATGGAGGGCAGTGTCCCCGGCCTTGTCGCCGCCGCTGCCGCTGTCTGCGGCATGGAGAAGCCGCCGACCATCTGCGCCAAGCAGGTATGCAGCAGTAAAAAAGTCACCGATCACCACGCCATTGTTCCCACCATCAGCGTGGAAAAGGTAGATATGGCCTCTCTGCCGCTGGGCGAACGCGAGGTGCTGAAGCTGGCGGCAAGGGGCTTGCTTCGTGCGGTGGATGAACCCCACCGCTATGCAGAAACGGTCATTACGGTGGACTGTGCCGGTCAGAGCTTCACCGCCAAGGGCAAAACCGTTCTTGCTCCCGGCTGGAAGCGCTATGAGCAGGAGCAGACGGAGGCAGCGCCCGCGCTGCCGGTGGTAACGGATAATCAGACGCTTTCCGTATCTGCCGCGTCGGTCAAGACCGGAAAAACCACGCCGCCCAAGCATTTCACCGAGGATACGCTGCTGGCCGCGATGGAAAACGCGGGCAAGGAGGATATGCCAGATGATGCCGAGCGCAAGGGCATTGGCACCCCGGCGACCCGTTCCGGTATCATTGAAAAGCTGGTGTCCTCCGGTTTTGTGGAGCGCAGGAAGTCCAAGAAGATCACAAATCTGCTGCCCACCTCCACCGGCACGGCGCTTATCACCGTTCTGCCTGAACAGCTCCAGTCGCCGCAGCTCACCGCTGAATGGGAACACCGCCTGAAAGAGATCGAGCGCGGCGAAATCGCCCCGGACAGCTTCATGGATGGGATCGCCGCCATGCTACATGAGCTGGTGCAGACCTACAAGCCCATCCCCGGCGCGGAAGTCCTGTTTCCCTCCGGGCGTGAGACGGTCGGCAAGTGTCCCCGCTGCGGGGCCGAGGTAACGGAATCGCAGAAGGGCTTTTTCTGCGAGAACCGTTCTTGCGCATTTGTCCTTTGGAAAAACAGCCGATTCTTCACCGCCAAGAAAAAGACGCTGACGAAATCTCTTGCCGCCGCGCTTTTGAAAAATGGCCGCGCCCCGCTGAAAGGCTGCTACTCCGAAAAGACCGGGAAAACCTATGATGCCAGCGTTCTTTTGGAGGACGATGGGCAACGCACAGGCTATAAGCTGGTGTTCGACAATGGCTGATGCGCCGCGTATGGATCACAAGCAGCTCCGCCGCGCCAAGAAGCTCATTCGGAAGCTCTGCTGTAATTACGATCACGGCAACTGCCTTGCTCTGGATGATGGAGAGCCTTGCGCCTGCGTACAGGGTATTTCCTACTCGCTGCTGTGCAACTGGTTCCGAAATGCGGTGCTTCCCGCCGACCATGAGCTGCTGGCCGACGTGATGCGGGAAAGGCCGGGAAAGCGCTGCGCCGTCTGCGGTAAGCCGGTCTATTCTTCCTCCAATCGCACCAAATATTGCCCCGCCTGCGCCAAGCAGGAGCGTCGAAAGCAGGACGCCAAACGAAAGCGTGAACAATACTGGAACCTCCGCAAATAGAGGGCGTAAAAGCTCCGTGCCGCAAGGCTTTTTCCATGCGGAATCACAAGGGGCTGCGTCATTCTATCCGCAAGCGCAAAAACAACGTCTATCTGCGGAGAATCGCCCCTGTGCAGGATGTGTTTTCTTCTGCGCAGGGGCGCTATTTTTTCTGAAAGGAGATCATCATGGCTGAAAAACAAACCAACAAAGACCGGATGCGGGAGATCGTTGACAGCATAGAAAATGGCATCAAGGAGCTGTTCGAGAGCGATAAGTACCAGCAGTATCTCTCCACCATGAGCCGCTTTCACCGCTACTCGGTCAATAATACCATGCTCATCTATATGCAGCGCCCCGACGCCACCCATGTGGCGGGCTTCAACAAGTGGCGCGATCAGTTCGGCAGAAACGTCCTGAAAGGCGAAAAAGGCATTCGCATCATCGCTCCCACTCCCTATAAGAAAAAGGTCGAGGAAATCAAGACCGACCCCGAAACCAATGCGCCGGTGCTGGACGCAGACGGCAAGGCCATCATTGAGGAAAAGGAAATCCGTATTCCCATGTTCAAGGTGGTGTCCGTCTTTGATGTGTCACAGACTGCGGGAAAGCCCTTGCCCCAGCTTGCCGCCGATTTGAGCGGCAATGTGCAGGAGTATGAGGTTTTCATGGAGGCGCTGCGCCGCGCTTCTCCCGTTCCGATGGAGATAAAGCCCGTTGCGCGGGATACGGACGGCTTTTTCAGCATTAAGGCGCAGAGCATCACCATCCGCGCCGGTATGAGTGAGGTGCAGACGGTATGCGCCGCCGTCCATGAGATTGCTCACGCCAAGCTCCACGACTATGAACACATGACAGAGCTTGCGGACGATGGTGAGACGATCCTTGTCCCCGGAGAAAAGAGTCGCAACACCGAGGAGGTCGAGGCCGAAAGCATCTCCTATGCGGTCTGCCAGTATTACGGCATTGAAACGGGAGAAAACAGCTTCGGCTATATCGCCACATGGTCAAAGGGCAAGGAGCTGAAAGAGCTTCGCGCCAGTCTGGAAACCATCAACAAGACGGCTTCCGAGCTGATTACGGACATTGACCGGCATTTTGCGGAGATTTGCAGGGAGCGCGGCATTTCTGTGGAGAAATCCGAGCAAGCGGAAAGCCAATTAAAAGAGAACAGCAATATGTCTGCGGCTGACTTGGCAAAAAGCATTTCAGAGCTGTATCTCGATGCGAATGGCCTTGCCTTTCTCAGCGAATTTGCAAGTCAGGAAGATTGCCTCCAGCATTTCTACGAAGATCTGTTGACAGGAGCAGATGAGATAAAAGGCTTCCTGTCCGAAACACTTGAGCAGAGCGATGAATACGCGCACAGAGCGAATGAGCTGCTGTTGGAAGTTGAGGCATTTCAGAAAAGTCACACTTCCTTAAAGGAACTCGACGCTAATGAGCGTTGGTATGCGGTTGATGGTGGGAGCAAGCATCTTCGCATAACAGAAGATGGTGCAAAATATGCCTATGAACTTTACGACAAGGACACTCTACACCTTCTGGAAAGCGGAACAGTACATGACGATGATGTAAACTTTCTTTTGGCGGCTGCGATTCGTATCTGCGAAACACATGGCTATGATAAGACCGTGCCGTTTGAAGTTTTGTCAAACAAGTTTGCAGGGATTTTGTACTCACTCGAATTGTCATCGGACGACAATCAGGTTGTTCACGAGGAGGCCGGTTCTCGTGCCGCAGGCACACTTCCAACTTCGCCAGAGCTGGAACAGGCCACCCCGATGCCCGACCCCACGCTGACGGTGGACGATATGCGCAGCTATGGGTGTCTGGACGGCGATATGCTCCCGCTTTCCAAAGACCGGGCGCTGGAGCTGCTGGAGCATGACATCACGGTTTATATGCTCCATCCCGACAACGCCGAAGAAATGGTTTTTGAGGCCGAGGACATCATCAAGCATGACGGAATGTTCGGGATCACACAACCGGATTGGGATGCGGTCAAAGGCCATATCCCGCCCCGTGATGTGGAACAGCGCTTTTTGAACAGCCCCACCGATTCTATGGCGATCTATCAACTGCGCCGGGACGCGCCGGTCGAGCTGCGTTTTGCCAGCCTCGGCAGTCTGGCCGCACCGCCTGACCCGGCCAACTATGAAGCCATTTATACCCGTGAGGTGTACCCGGACGATGATACCGGCAGAATCCTTGAAAACTTCTACTACATTTTCAACGACGAGCGCCCCGGCGATTTTGTGGGACACAGCCTCTCCGTCAGCGACATCGTTGCGCTGAAACAGAACGGCAAGGTATCCTATCACTACTGTGACAGCATGGGATTTCAGGAGCTGCCCGCTTTTCAGAAGCCGGAGAATTACCTGAAAGCCGCCGAAATGTCGATGGAGGACGATTACGGCATGATCGACGGCATTATCAATAACGGCTCCAAACAGCCCACCGTTGCCAATCTTGAGGCACAGGTCAAGGCCGGTATGTCCATCTCCCTGATGGATTTGGCGGCGGCTGCCCACCGGGAACGGGATGCCGGTGAACGCAAGCCCTCCGTGCTGGAGCAGCTCAAAAGCCAACCGGCCCAAGAACGTCCACACAAAACAGCGCCCAAAAAGAGCGCGGAAAAGGAGCTTTGATATGAACATCACCTTTGAAGAACGCCAGCTTATGAGCCTCTACAACACCGGTACCCGCACGGGCTTGATCGCAGCGCTGGAGGAAATGCGCGGCTACCTCGCTGCGGATGAAACGGAGCTGCGGGAGCTGACGGACAGCGCCATCGCAAAGCTGCGCAGGATGAGCGACGCGGAATATGACGCGCTCGACCTGTTCCCCGATTTTGAAAAGGAGGATATGGATGCCGAGTAAAGTACAGCTCTATGCGCAGATGGCAGACCGCACGGCGGAGCAGATCACGGGAAGCTACCAGAAGTGGACGGCATTTCTGACCACCGCCGCAAGGCTGTATAAGTACCCCTACAACGAGCAGCTCATGATCTTCGCCCAGCGCCCGGAAGCCACGGCCTGCGCGGAATACGACCTTTGGAATAAGCAGATGCGCCGCTATGTGCGGCGAGGCAGCAAGGGCATCGCCCTTGTGGATACCAGCAGCGACCAACCCAAACTCCGATATGTATTCGATGTTTCCGATACCAGCGGCGGCGAGAACTCTCGCCGCCCTTATCTTTGGGAATACCGGCAGGAGCATCGTGAGGTGGTATCTGCGGCGCTGGAACAGCGCTTTGACGTTTTCGGTGAAAACGGACTTGCCGATCAGTTGGAGCGTGTGGCGGCGCAGATTGTAGATGAATACTGGCACGACAACTGGTGCGATATTGTCGGCATCGTTGACGGTTCCTTTTTGGAGGACTATGATGAGTTCAACATCGGAGCCGCTTTTCGGAACGCCGCCGCTGTCAGCACCACCTATGCGCTGCTGTCCCGCTGCGGGATGCAGCCGGGAGATTACTTCGAGCATGAGGATTTTCTGAATGTCTTTGATTTCAATACCCCGCAGACCGTCGCCGCTCTTGGAACAGCCATCAGCCAGTCCAGCGAGCTGGTGCTGCGGCAGATCGAAGTCACCATCAAGAATTATGAGCGCGAGAAAATCGCGGAAAGGAGCGAAAGCCATGAGCGAACTGACCTACACCCGCAGCGGGGATTATCTGATTCCCGACCTGAGCCTGACCGAGCAGCCGCAAGCCCCGCTGGGCAAGTACGGCAGGATGCGGAAGAATTACCTGAAGGAGCATCGTCCGGTACTGTGGAACAGCCTGCTGCTGTCCGAGAAGCTGTACCCCCATCTGCGGGAGATCGACGAGGCGGCGAACAACCGGCTGGAACAGATGATGCCGGAGCTGATGAAGTCAGCGGGCGTGACGGAAGCGCTGAAAGCCAGCGACCCGATGAAGTGGGTAGGGCTGATGAACACGCTGAAAGCGCAGGCCGAGGAAACGATCCTCGCGGAACTGGTGTTCAGCTAAATATGTTCGATGCCCCTGCTGGGGCGCAGATGTCCTTCTTCCCCTCAGAGGCAGAACAAATTCAATCCATCGCAGAAGCGGAGAGTGTAACACCCTCCGCTTTTTCTATGTTCATTTCTCAGAATGATATTGACCACATCCTGCGCGCGGGCGGTAATGCGGATGCAGCGCGGATGAAAATTACTGCGGAATTCTCCAAGCAAAAACCTTTAGAGGATCGCGCGGCATTTCTGAAAGCTCTTTACCACGGCGGTAACGGCCTGATTACGGATAACGGCAGGTTTTCCGCATGGTACGGGGACGATGGTATCCATATTGCAACCGGAGATACCTCTCGCTATCTTCGCTCTGCACAAGTGATAGGCTGGGCAGATGCGGCGGAGCGCATTGAGGAACTTCTGGACGGCGGCGCATTTGCCACCAATCTTGAAGTCACAGAAGCCCCGCGCTATGAGCGGCTGGGTATTGCTGTGGATGTCTGGAATCTTTATCACGATTTCTCGGATGAAGCAAAATCGCTGGGGTATCTGTCCTGCTTGGGCAATATCCATAGCACCAGCTTTCCAGAGGAAACGGAGCGCCTGACGGATGATCTGCTGAATCCGGAGTTTCGGGAAAGGCTTCTGGTAGAACACAGAGTATTTCTTGACGCATACCGTGAGAACCGGGAGCTTCTGCGTTTCCATTTCCATCGTCCGCAGGCGCTTCTTACACGTATGGAAGATCTGTCATTGCCGCGCAAAGAATATCACTCCGATATGGCGGCTGTTCCGAAGACGGGCCGGTTTATCACTGAAGATGAAATTGCGGCTTCTCTTGCAAATGGAAGCGGCTTTGAGGGTGGAAAGACCCGCATCCATGAGTTTTTCCAGACTCCGCACACGACAAAAGAGAGCGCTGATTTTCTGAAAAAGGAATACGGCATCGGAGGACGCACCCATGCTGTATCCAGAGAAAGCGGCAGCTATGAAGATCACGGCAGCAAAGGCATTGTGCTGAAAAAGAACGGCTGTGCAGACATTCAGATGAATTGGAACAAGGTCGCTTCGCGCATCTCGGAGCTGGTTCGGTTGAACCGCTACCTTACGCCGGATGAGCAGGCAGCCTATGACAAGGAAATGGCGCAGGACGCCATGCGGAACGCGGTTTATAACGACTATAACGACGTAAAGGCGGCGCACCCCGATGAAATTGTGCTGTATCAGGTTGGGGACTTCTTCGAGCTGTATGGCGAGGATGCGCGGGCAGTTGCAGATGATCTCAGCCTTGAGCTGACGCGCCGCAATTTGGAGGGAGTAGGCCGTGTTACCATGTGCGGCTTCCCTGCAAAGGATTTGGAGAAATACGTTGAAAAGCTGCGGGAAAAGCATGATGTAACAATTTCGCGCATTGGCGATTCCAGCCATGAACACACGGCATATACGCTTCCGTCCATCGACCACGAGGCAGAACAGGCCATCAATGCCTACGAAGCGGAGTTCGGCGCGGATGGGACGCGGGTGTTCCGCGATCCTGCCGCCGACGCGCCGCAGCCCACGGTACGGGAGCTGTTTGACGGGTACAAGCTGACCGTTGGCAACGCGCTTTCCAAAGATACGGCTTTTGTCAATGCCTGCCGCAATTCAGACCGCCAGAACGCTTATCTGGAGGGTGCGGACGCTATCCGTCGTATTGTCACGGCATCTGATGATCTCCAGCTTGTCCGCCTGTACTTTGATATGCCCGCGTTCCATAACCGGCTGCATCAGGAGCTTTTGGAGGAACTGTATCCCACGCTGGCAGCGACGGTCGCATCCTCTCCCTATCAGATCACACAGGAGGACATTGACAACGCGCTTCTGGATTGGCACAACAACCTAAAGGGCAAGCAGGAAGTCGCACTATATATGCAGGCGCATGGGCGAGAACGCAGCACCGCCGCATGGCTGGCTGCAAAATATGGCTGGGAAGATAGCAAAACTCCCATGTATATCCATGTAGGAAACGCCGAGCCGGTGACGCTCACATGGGCGCAGGTACAGCGGCGGTTGGCACAGCTCATCCGCGAGAATAAATTTTACGATGAGAATGAGCGACTGCGGTTATTTTCACCTGACCGATACTCCATTCGTCTGCATCCCGGCGAGGGTGGAATTACCGGCATTTGGGATGAGGTGTTGGAACGGTTCTGCGGAGATGGGGAACAAACGCTCCGCTTTGCAGAACAGAATAACGCCATTGCTTACTTGGATGGCATCAAACGGGATATGGGAATTGAGCTATCCCCTCCGGCGTTTACAACACCGCTTGGCTATACTTATCATATTGGAGATCGCATTTCATCCATAGAGTTAGACCACATAGCAGCAGTCGGCGTTATCGCGCGTGTAGATGAAGATCACGTCTGGCACACGTTACCGAACGTACCCGGACAGGAACCTGTCAGCATCGACCGCAATTCCTTTGAACGCTACCTCGACACCAGATATTTCGAGGTTTCTGAACCGGAGCCGCAGCGCGTCATTGCGGCGCAGCACACAGAACAGCCAACCCCGGAGACGCCGCAAGCGGTTCAAAACCTTATGGGGCAGCGCGTGGAAATTGACGGTAAGCTCTATAATGTTGATTCCGCAGATGAAACTGTCGCGCATCTCAGCGTCGTTTCATCCTCCAGCGAGAGCAATCACGATCCGGAACACAGAACCGAACCGGTTTCTGCTGTCCTCACACAAATTGCAGATCAGGGTCGTGAGCTTGCGCCGAATATTTCGGCATATCAGGCGCTTCGTGCAGAGCGTCCCGAAAAGCTCATCGGTGTCCGTGTCGGAGAACGGCTGCTTTTTTATGGCGCGGATGCAGAACGCGCCGCCAGCGCTTTGAATCGCCGCCTGCTGCAACGCGATATTCCCGGTATGGGAGAAACCGCTGTGACCGGCTATGATTTTGGACAACGGGCAAGCGCCGCAAAGCGACTGTTGGAGCATGGACACAGCTTCGTGTTTGCGCAGCCAAATGAAACCGACAGCTATGATGTTATCAACGAGGCCGACACCAAGGATTACATCCCCATTGGCATGGAGTTAGAGATCGACGGACGGAAGTTTGTCATTGACAGCGTGAATTTCGGCGCAGATGAAGTATCTCTGCGCGATGTGACTTTTCAAAACAGGCAGGGCTTTCCCATCTTCCGCTCTGAACACATTGCGTTTATACGCTCGTTTGTTGAAGAACAGGAACAGAAGCAGCCGCAGCCCATCGCCAAACCCGTCGCGTTCTATCCCGCCGAGAAAATGCACTTGCCCTACGACATAGAAATCAAAACGCTGCACATCCCGGAACCGGAGCATGACCCGCCCTCTGCGGAACCTGTCGAGCCTGAACCTCCCACCATGAGTGAAGAAGCTCTGATTCTGGAGCATGAAGGCCGAGCGGCGCTTTCGGAAATGGGCGAGTTTGTGCCTGATTTTGATGATGCCATCTCGCAGGCCGAGATCGACGAGCCTCCCGCACACCGTCCTGCGGTATCCATCCCCATTGACGGCGAGTGGCAGGACTTTCACAGCGTTGCCGCTGCGGAGCAGGCCGCTTACGCTGACTTCAAGGCGGCAAGCCACCGCGACGCACAGAATTTTCACATCACCGATGATGCCCTCGGCGTCGGCGGCGCAAAGGCAAAGTTTCGGGCAAATATGGCGGCGATCCACCTCCTGCAAGAGCTGGAGTTTGAGGGCTTACAGGCCAGCCCGGAGCAGCAGGAAATCCTCTCCCGCTATGTGGGCTGGGGCGGTCTTGCGGATGCCTTCGACGAGAATAAGCCAAACTGGTCGGACGAGTTTGCAGAGCTGTACGCCTCACTCTCCCCGGAGGAATATGCTGCGGCCAGAGCGTCCACGCTGAACGCCCACTACACCAGCCCCACCGTCATCAAGGCAATCTATGAAGCGGTCGGCAATATGGGCTTCCAGACTGGCAACATTCTGGAGCCATCTATGGGCGTGGGTAACTTCTTTGGACTGCTGCCGGAGCAGATGCAGGGCAGCAAGCTCTACGGCGTGGAACTGGACAGCATCACCGGACGTATTGCCAAGCAGCTTTACCCCAAGGCGGACATTACCATCGCAGGCTTTGAGACAACGGACAGAAAAGACTTCTATGACCTCGCCGTGGGCAACGTCCCGTTCGGACAATATCAGGTAGATGACCGGGCTTATAACAAGCTCGGTTTTTCCATTCACGACTACTTCTTTGCCAAAACCCTCGACCAAGTGCGTCCGGGCGGCGTGATCGCGTTTGTGACCTCCCGCTACACGATGGACAAGCAATCACCCGAAGTCCGCAGGTACATCGCGCAGCGGGCGGAGCTGCTGGGTGCCATTCGTCTGCCCAACAATGCGTTCCGCGCCAACGCCGGTACGGATGTGGTTTCGGACATTCTCTTTCTCCAAAAGCGTGACCGTCCCATTGAGATTGAACCGGATTGGGTACACCTCGGCCAGAACGAGGATGGCTTTGCCATCAACCGCTATTTTGTTGACCACCCGGAGATGATTTTAGGCAGGCAGACCTCCGAAAGCACCCAATACGGCAAGCAGGATTTCACCGTTGTCCCCATTGAGGGGCTGGCGCTTGCAGATCAGCTCCATGATGCCGTGAAAAACATTCGCGGCACCTATCAGGAGGCGGAACTGCCAGAGCTGGGCGAGGGCGAACAGATCGACACGTCCATCCCCGCAGACCCCAATGTGAAAAACTACTCCTACACCGTGGTGGACGGCGAGGTGTACTACCGGGAAAACAGCCGCATGGTCAAACCGGAGCTGAACGCCACCGCCGCCGAGCGTGTCAAGGGCATGGTCGCGCTGCGGGATTGCGTGAATGAGCTGATTGCCCTGCAAATGGACGAGTACAGCGCAGCAAGCCGGATTCAGGAAGCGCAGACCGAGCTAAACCGCCTCTATGATGCGTTCTCCGCAAAACATGGCCTAATCAATGACCGTGCGAACCGTCTTGCGTTCTCTGACGATTCCTCTTACTACCTCCTGTGTTCACTGGAAGTGCTGGACGACGACGGAAAGCTGGAGCGCAAGGCGGATATGTTCCACAAGCGCACTATCAAGCAGCAGCGCAGCGTAGATTCTGTGGATACCGCCAGCGAAGCCCTTGCTGTCTGCATCGGAGAAAAAGCCTGCGTCGATCTCGATTTTATGGCCACCCTCATGGGCGGCAGCGAGAAAATCCCGCAGATTGTTGAGGATTTGAAGGGCGTCATTTACAAGGAACCCAACAGTGGCCCGTTTGACTTAGAGGACGGCGGCGAGCATTGGGCGAAGGGCTGGCAGACGGCGGACGAATATCTCTCCGGCAACGTCCGGCAGAAGCTCCGCACCGCGCAGCGTGTAGCAGCGCACGACCCATTCTTTGCCGGGAATGTGGATGCCCTGATTGCCGCACAGCCGAAGGACTTGGAGGCCAGTGAAATCGAGGTGCGGCTGGGTGCAACGTGGCTTGACAAGAAGTACATCGAGCAATTCATGTACGAAACCTTTGAAACGCCTCGCTATCTGCGCGGACAGATCGAGATCAGCTATGTCCCGTACACCGCAGAATGGCAGGTTTCCCGCAAGAGCATGGTGCGCTACAACGACGTGGCGGCATTCACCACCTATGGCACAGATCGCGCCAGCGCCTACCGGCTGCTGGAGGATGCGCTGAATCTCCGCGACATTCGCATCTACGATACCATTGAGGATGCAGACGGACGGGAGCGCCGTGTCCTCAACGCCAAGGAAACCACCCTTGCCGCGCAGAAGCAGCAGCTTATCCGGGATGCGTTCAAGGACTGGATTTGGAAAGACCCGGAGCGCCGCGAAACGCTGGTACGGCAATACAACGAGGAAATGAACAGCACTCGTCCCCGCGAGTATGACGGCAGCCACATCGTTTTCTCTGGGATGAACCCTGAAATTATCCTCCGGGAGCATCAGAAAAACGCCATCGCCCATGTGCTGTACGGCGGGAATACGCTGCTGGCACACGAAGTTGGCGCGGGAAAAACCTTTGAAATGGTAGCCTCTGCGATGGAATCCAAGAGGTTGGGACTGTGCCAGAAATCCATTTTTGTCGTGCCGAACCATCTGACGGAACAGTGGGCATCCGAGTTTCTGCGGCTCTACCCTTCGGCCAACATCCTTGTCACTACCAAGAAAGACTTTGAAACCCACAACCGCAAGAAATTCTGCGCCCGTATCGCCACCGGCGACTATGACGCCGTTATCATCGGCCACAGCCAGTTTGAGCGTATCCCCATCAGTCCGGAGCGGCAGGAACAGCTCCTTCACCAGCAGATTGAGGAAATCACCGATGGTATTCAGGATACCAAGCTCGCAGGCGGCAACAGCTTTACCATCAAGAGCTTGGAGCGCACGAAAAAGGGGCTGGAGGCGCGGCTGAAAAAGCTGCAAGCCAGCGACCGCAAGGATGATGTGATTTACTTTGAACAGCTCGGCGTAGACAGGATGTTTGTGGACGAGTCGGACAATTATAAAAATCTTTTCCTCTATACGAAGATGCGCAATGTGGCAGGGCTTTCCACCACCGATGCGCAGAAATCCTCGGATATGTTCTCCAAGTGCCGCTACATGGATGAGCTGACCGGCGGGCGCGGCGTGGTGTTTGCCACCGGCACCCCGGTTTCCAACTCCATGACAGAGCTTTACACCATCCAGCGCTATTTGCAGCATGACCGGCTGCAAGAGATGGGTATGGGACACTTCGATTGCTGGGCAAGCCGCTTTGGAGAAACCACCACCGCGCTGGAGCTTGCCCCGGAGGGGACAGGCTACCGGGCAAGGACGCGCTTTGCAAAGTTTTTCAACTTGCCCGAATTGATGAATCTGTTCAAAGAGGTCGCCGACATCAAAACGGCGGATCAGCTCCACTTGCCCACGCCGGAGGTTGCGTATCACACCATCGCCACCAAACCCACGCAGATCCAGCAGGACATGGTGAAAGCCCTCTCGGAACGAGCGTCCAAGGTACACAGCGGTGCGGTCAGCCCGGATGTGGACAATATGCTCAAAATCACCTCGGACGGACGCAAGCTGGGGCTTGACCAGCGCATCATCAATCCCATGCTCCCCGACGAGGAAACCACCAAGGTCAATCAGTGCGTGGCGAACATTCTCCAATACTGGCGCGACGGCGAGGAGGAAAAACTGACACAGCTTGTGTTCTGCGACATTTCTACGCCAAAGGCCACGCCCTCGCAGCGGGCGGCAAAGGCTTCCCCCGGTACGCTGGACAGCCCGGAAATCCATGCGCTGGAGAGCGCGATTTCATTGGAGGAAAGCGCGGAAACGCCGTTCACGGTCTATGAGGATGTGCGCCAAAAGCTCATTGACGCCGGTATGCCCCCGGAACAGATCGCGTTCATCCACGATGCCAATACGGAGGTCAAAAAGCGGGAACTGTTCGCAAAGGTACGCAGCGGTCAAGTGCGCGTCCTGATGGGCAGCACGGCCAAGATGGGCGCGGGCACCAACGTGCAGGATCGTTTGGTCGCACTTCACGATTTGGATTGCCCGTGGCGTCCCCGTGATCTCACGCAGCGAAAAGGCCGCATCGAGCGTCAGGGCAATCAGAACAAGCTCGTTCATGTCTGCCGCTATGTGACCGAAGGGACGTTTGACGCCTACCTCTGGCAGACCGTTGAGAACAAGCAGAAATTCATCTCTCAGATCATGACCTCAAAATCCCCGGTTCGCTCCTGTGAGGACGTGGACGCTACGGCGCTGTCCTTTGCGGAAATCAAAGCGCTATGCGCCGGTGATCCCCGCATCAAGGAGCGCATGGATTTGGACATCGAGGTGTCCAAGCTCAAAATTATGAAGGCAGACCACAACAGCAAGCAATTCCGCTTGGAGGACAGTCTGCTGAAATATTTCCCGGAAAAGATAGAAGAACACAAGGGCTTTGTTCGTGGGCTGGAGGCGGATATGCAGACCCTCGCGGCGCATCCGCTCCCGGCAGAGGGCTTTGTCGGCATGGAGATTCGCGGCGACCGGCTCACCGATAAGGAAAACGCCGGTGCCGCGTTGCTGGATACCTGCAAGGAGGTCAAGGGCAAAGACCCGGTACAGATCGGCAGCTATCGCGGCTTTACCATGTCCGTTGCCTTTGATTCCATGTGGAAAACGTACACGCTGACGCTGAAAGGCCGGATGACACATCGCGTTGAACTCGGTTCGGATGCCAGAGGCAACCTTGTCCGCATCGAGAACGCGCTGGATAAAATGCCGGAGCGTTTGCGCAGTGTTCAGGATCAGCTTGAAAACCTCTATAACCAGCAGGCAGCGGCAAAGGCTGAGGTCGGTAAGCCGTTCCCGCAGGAGCAGGAGCTGACCGCAAAGACTGCACGGCTCATCGAACTGGATATGGAGCTGAATCTGGACGGCAAGGGACAGCCGCAGCCTGAGCAGGCGATTGCAAAATCGGCGCGGCCTTCCGTTCTGGATAGGCTGAAAGCGTCGCCTGTTCATGGCGCACCGGAAAAGCCCCACAAAAAAGAAATGGAGGCACGATAATGAAAAATCTCCCCGTTTACAAGCACCCGGCAGTCTACGCCAGAGAGCATGACGAGCTTGCGGCCTACCGCGCTTCCAATCAGGCGAACGCAGCCTGCAAGGAAGCGATTGAAGCCGCCATCCGCGACCACTACCGGGATAACCGGCTGGATGCAGCAGCGGTCGATCAGGTGGTGCAGCAGTTCGGCTATGACCGCGCATTTTATATCCTCGCCATCACCGTCTGTCAAGCGGACTGGGACAGGCGCTATTCTCCCGACAACAGGGCTTGGGCCAACGCCATGTCCATCCCCGCCAATCCTGACGCATGGGGTACTGACCGCAACTGCTATCTGGCCGTCAACAGTCATCCCGGCCTGGTCAATCTGTTTCTCAGCCAGACCCGCAAAGCCTACGCGCAGGAGCGGCAGAAAACCTCTGTCCGGGATATGCTGAAAAAGCTGCCTGAAACAACTTCGCCGAAAATTTCGGCGAAGTCCAAAGCCCCGGAGCGTTGAGCGATGGCAAAGCGCAAACGGGACATTCAGCTCAAATTCCGCGTCACGCCGCAGGAACGAGAAATGATTGAAACGAAGATGGCGCAGTTCGGCACCACCAACATGGCGGCGTATCTCCGCAAGATGGCGATTGACGGATATGTGGTAAAGCTCGATCTTCCGGAGCTGCGGGAGCTGGTGACCCTGCTTCGGTATTCCAGCAACAACCTCAACCAGCTTACCCGCCGCGCTCACGAAACAGGCCGCATCTATGAGGCCGATCTGGAGGACATTCAGCAAAGTCAGGAACGGATATGGACGGCGGCGGAGAAAATCGTTTCCTCGCTGGCGGCGCTGAAATAAGTCGCAGGGGCGGCGGTTATTCCGCCGCCCCTGTCCGTACAAAAGCAAAAGCCCCGACGCAAAACAGCATCGGAGCTTCTACGGTTCCAGATTATTTTCATCGAATAACGGCGAGGCAAAAAAGCTGCTCAGGTCGATCTCCAATCCCTGACAAAGCTCGTGGATGATCCGCAGCTTCATGGATGGGTATGCGCAGTTCACAAGATTGCCGATGGTGGACTTCGGTACGCCGCTTTTCATATAAAGCTGATACTGTGTCATGCCGCGCTCCTGCATCAGCTCGACCAAACGCCTGCTGACGGCTTCATTCAACTGCAAGTATCACACCTCCCGTCCCTGTAACTGTACCAACATTATATTTCCCATCTGGAGCAAATTAGTTCAGGTAGCTGTACTAAAGAAGGATTATGTGATATGGTTAGATGTCGGGCAAAAGGCGAAAACTATTCGTATGACTTTGCCGCATCCTTGCAAAACACTAATGAGCAAAGTAATCTAATATCAGAAAGAGATTTGACCGCTTGGAAAGGAGCTGCGGAACGCATGCTGACAAACGAAATTGTGCTGAAGGTATTTTCTGACTACCTCGCCCGCGATGATGATTTTGAAGTTGTCCTCACCAGCAAGGGCTACACCGTTATGGGCTTTGACTGCTATCGGCAGGACTGGAACACCGTGTACTTTTGCCCTACGCCCGAAGATTTGTTGGATTCTCTGCTGGATGCCTATGAGAATTTCCGCATGATGGAGATTACGGGTGGAGATCGTGATCTGACCGAAAAGGAAGAAGCAAAGCTCGCCAAAGAGCGTGACGCGCTGACCGCACTTTGTGAAAAGGAGGCCGCAAAATGTTCATCCTGAAAATTCTCTTTGCGCCGCTGTCGCTTATCCTGTCCCTGTTCGTTTGGCTGTGCGCGGGGCTGCTGTCCTGTTCCGGCTTCGTGTTCAAGCTGGCAAGCGGACTGCTCTCCCTGCTGGCTTTCGCCGTGCTGATTACCTACTCCGTAAAGAACGGCATCATCCTCCTTGTGCTGGCGTTTCTGATCAGCCCGATGGGACTTCCAATGCTGGCTGTGCAGGGACTTGGCAAGCTGCAAGACGTGAACTCTGCCATGAAAAACTTCATTCATAGTTAAAGTGCAAGCCGGGGCGAACGCCTCGGCTTGCTTTTCTAAAATCCCTGTTTACTTTCTTGCTAATCTCGGATATAATATTAGCAAGAAGGAAGTGATAACATGACCGCCTACGACCGGCTTGACCTGCTTTTTCAGCAAAACAATGGGATCGTCAAAACCGCGCAGGTTTTGGAAAACGGTATTGCTAAGTCCACGTTTTACGCCTACGCCAAGCAGCGCGGTGTGGAGCAGGCAGCGCATGGCGTTTATGTTTCGCCCGACGCATGGACGGACGCCATGTATCTGCTGCACCTTCGCTGTGCGCAGGCCGTATTCTCCCATGAAAGTGCATTGTTTTTCCATGACCTGACGGACCGGGAGCCGAATCCCTATTCCATCACGGTCAAGACCGGCTACAATCCTGCCAGCCTGCAAGCGGACGGCATCAAGGTCTACACCATCAAGAAGGAATTGCATGACGTGGGGATCGTCACGATGAACACGCCGTTCGGGAATCCTGTTCCCGTCTATGATATGGAGCGTACCATCTGCGATCTGATCCGCAGCCGCAGTGGAATCGAGATGCAGACCTTTCAGGATGCACTCAAGCAATACGCAAAACGAAAAGGCAAGGACTTGCGGAAGCTGATGCGCTATGCGCAGATGTTCCGTGTTGAAAAACTGCTTCGGCAGTATTTGGAGGTACTCTTATGATTAAGACTGCACGGCAGCTCAAAGACCTGATACGCAATCTCTCCAAGGACAAATCCGCAGATGCGCAAATCCTAATGCGCAATTACATGATGGAGCGCTTTCTGGAGCGCATTTCTCTTTCGGAATATCGGGACAAGTTCATCCTTAAAGGCGGGATGCTGGTGGCTGCAATGGTCGGCCTTGACGCCCGCTCCACGATGGACATTGACGCGACCGTAAAGGGTGCGACGGTCGGCATCGAGGACGTGGAGAACATGATTGCCTCCATCATCTCTGTACCGGTGGACGATGGCGTGGGGTTCCGGGTGAAGCGCATTTCCGAGATCATGGACGAGGCCGAGTATCCGGGCATCCGCGTCAGTATGGAAACGGAGTTTGACGGTGTGATAACGCCGCTCAAGATCGACATTTCCACCGGCGACGCCATCACGCCCCGCGAAGTGCGGTACAGCTTCAAACTGATGCTGGAGGATCGCTCCATTGAGATTTGGGCGTACAATCTGGAAACCGTTCTGGCCGAGAAGCTGGAAACCGTTGTGTCCCGTGTTACCACCAACACCCGCATGAGAGATTTCTATGATCTGCACATTCTGAGCCAGCTCCACGGACAGAGTATCGTTCCTGCTGATCTCCGGGCGGCGCTCATTGCAACGGCCAAGAAACGCGGTACAGAGAAGTATCTTGCCGACGCGCCTGCGGCCTTTGATGAAGTCGAGGCCGACTCAAATATGGAAAAGCTGTGGCGGGCTTATCAGAAAAAGTTCTCCTATGCTGCCGACCTGTCGTGGCATACGGTCGTGGAATCCATCCGCAGTCTATATAGATTAGCGCGGGCTGAATAATATGGGAAACAGTAATAAGGTCTGCCCGAACTGCGGCAGAAAGATGAAGCAGCAGTTCATAGGCTTGCAGCATTGCAAATGCGGCATGAGCTGGAAAAAGGACGAAGGCTTTTTCGAACGCACCCCTGATATGATCTTTGCTCTGGAACGACGAACCATTGGAGGAAAGGTAAAACAGGTTCCGATTATCCGCTATCAATCCGATAAATGAAGAATAAAACGGTCTGCTTCGGCAGGCCGTTTTGCTTTTCAAGGAGGTGAACACCCATGGCAACCACGCGCCTGATGCCCCTGCACACCGGCAAAGGCCGCACGGTGGGACAGGCCATCAGCGACATCATCGACTACACCGAAAATCCGCAAAAGACGGACGGCGGCAGGCTGATTACGAGCTGGCAATGCGACAGCAGGATCGCCGACGCCGAGTTTCTTTTCACCAAGAATCAGTACATTCAAAAGACCGGCAGAGTGCGCGGCGAGGATAATGTGATTGCCTACCATCTGCGGCAATCCTTTGTCCCCGGCGAGATCACACCGGAGGACGCGAACCGTTTGGGCTGTGAGCTGGCCAAGCGCTTCACCAAAGGCAATCACGCCTACATTGTCTGCACCCATATTGACAAAGCCCATATTCACAATCATGTGATTTGGAACTCCACCGCGCTCAGCCAGACCCGAAAATTCCGAAACTTTTGGGGTAGCAGCCGCGCCGTGCGGCGGCTCAACGATACCATCTGCATCGAGAACGGCTGCTCCATCGTGGAGAATCCGAAGCGCCACGGCAAGAGCTACAACAAGTGGCTGGGCGACAAAAAGAAGCCCTCCCACCGGGAGCGAATCTGCACAGCCATTGACGATGCGCTGACACAAAAGCCCGATAGCTTTGAAGCGCTGCTGGAGCTGCTGCGGCAGGCCGGGTATGAGGTCAAGGGCAAGAAAGTCCCGTCCCTGTTAGGCGGCGAACAGAAAAAGTCCATTCGCATGGATACCCTCGGTGACGGCTATACTCCCGCAGATCTCCGCGCGGTGATTGCCGGTGAAAAGACGCACACACCGCGAAAGCGCCGAACAGAAATCACCGTTCCAGAAAAGAAAAGCGGGAATCTGCTGGTTGACATTCAGGCAAAATTACGCGCTGGCAAGGGTGCTGGATATGCGCGCTGGGCAACTCTGTTTAACCTCAAGCAGATGGCGCAGACGGTGGCGTATCTGCAAGAGAATGAGCTTCTGGATTATACCGCTCTTGCAGAGAAAGCGGCGGCAGCATCCGCCCGTTTCAACGACCTTTCCGCAAAGATCAAGTCTGCGGAAACGCGCATGGCCGAGATTGCTGTGCTGCGGAAGCATATTGTGAACTACACCAAGAGCCGCGATACCTATGCCGCTTATCGCAAAGCCGGTTACTCTAAGAAATTCCTTGCTGAGCATGAAAGCGAGATCACGCTGCACAAGGCCGCAAAGAACTATTTTGATGGGCTTGGCCTCAAGAAGCTCCCCACCATCAAGGCGCTGAATACCGAGTACGCCGAACTGCTGGTGGAGAAGAAAGCCGCCTACGCCGACTACCGAAAAGCCCGCGAGGATATGAAAGAGCTGCTGACGGCTAAGGCCAATATCGACCGCATTCTGGAGCTGGACAAGGAGCAGGAGGAAGCGAATGAACGACGGGAACAAGAGGCGGAGCAGCGTTGAGCTGCCTGCCCATAAGCGATTTGCAGAATCGCGCAGCCGATGGATTTATCCATCGTTTCAGAACACAAACTCTGTGTTCTGCGGGGATTGGGGCAGCGCCCCAACAAGCATGAAACAGGCGGGTTCCGTGTGAACGGAATCCGTCTGTTTTCGCAAAGTGGGTACCGCTTTGCATTGCTTGCCGCTTTCTTGCCCCCGTTCGTAACCCCTCTGAAGCCGTGGTTTTCGATGCCGCATATAGCGTAACGCTTCGCCTCGCACGCGGCCGGTTGACCGTGTCTGCGTCTGCGCCTCGTCGTACCCGAACTGCGCGACATGGCACTCTGCCCCTGCGGGAACGTCCCTGATTTTTTCTGTAGCAGCTTGCATTCGTGCTGAAAATTGACTTTCAGGCGTAAATCGTGTAAACTATATTAGTACATTAGTCACTGCTAACCGAAAAAAGGAGGGCATCCAATGACAAGCGAATACATGAACAACCTCTATCGGGATCTGC
>ERZ780137.718-NODE-718-length-25468-cov-5.254201_pt1 | contig 25468 bp, 20 predicted proteins | sample MGYA00511020_ERZ780137 | MGnify/ENA primary metagenome ERZ780137 (study PRJEB29588, sample SAMEA2157917) | human gut metagenome | biome: human gut; feature: human-associated habitat; material: faeces | place: Denmark | collected 2008/2010 ... | reverse complement strand
CCGGTGCTTTCGATGGTCGAAGGGAGTATGACAACGTCCTGCCCCGCGAGGAAGGTGCTGCCGTTGTCGGCCTCGCTGCCGGCGACGGTGTAATGGGCCACGAGGATGCTCGGGATGCTCTTGTCGAGCTCCGTAGAAAGCCCGAGCAGAACGTCGTTGATGAGCGCGGTAGCGTTGCGGTTCTCGGTCTCCTTGTCCGCTCCGGGGCAGAACAGCCGCAGGCGGCCTTTGTCGAAGCCGGGGAGGGCCAAAATCTGAACCGGCCCGGCGCTGGTGGTGAGTTTCTCGACGCCCGGCGCGGTGTAGATGTGGAGGTTCTTTTCGTCCTTGGTGATTTCCCGCACAGTCTCGAAGGCGCGGGGATTGTCGTGGTTCTCGGTGCCGAACAGCAGGACGACGTGCTCGCTGCTGCGGCACAGAGGTCGGATGAATTCGGTGATGGCGTCGTTCACGTCGTCGAGGGCGGTGTCGGCCCAGACGCGGGAGCGGTTGAACAGGTCTCCGGCGATGATGGTGACGTTCGGCGTCTCCGTCGCGGCCCGCTGCGCGATGTACTTCATGCAGGCGATGGTGTCCTGTCTGCGGGCGTTTTTACCGTCCCGAACCGGCCCCGTAAGGTCTCCGAGGTGGATGTCGGCGGTGTGCAAAATCTTCATGTAAATCCCCCTTTAGCGAATGGTCATAGAGAGGTTGTAGATATACTGGCCGCATCTGACGCAGCGGTCTTTCTTCCTCCAAAATCCAAGTTTTTTCATTCCCCGGACGCTGCCGGTGTGGTGGATAGACGGATGGCGGTCTTTCTGTGCTTGGGTGAGGCGTTCGTACTTCATGACGGGGCTCCCTTCTTTTCGGAGGCGACGGTGAGGGCCACGGCGAGCTCATTGAGCATATCTCTGATGGCCTCGGCGTCCTCGACGAGCTCGCGGGCCGTGGCCGGGACACCGTTCTTCCCGCGCCCCTCAATCCAGAGCTCAACGTGCTCATCTACGTCGAAGCCGTCGGCGTACTCACGGACGTTCTTGACGAAATTCCCCTTCTGAACGCCGAAGATGAAGTCTTCTCCGGCGGGTGAATACTTTTCGAGCTCCACATAGTCTTCCTCCGGGTCATCGTGGACGCGCCAGTCGAGCGCCTCGCATACGGCGATGTGCTGCTCCGTCATGCTTATCGGCCTCCTCTCGCGGCCTTCTCCGCCTTCTGGCAGCGGGTGCAGAGGCAGCGTCCGAACTTGCGCTCGCTGTACTTTGATGTTCTCGGGCGTCCAGATGCGTCCGTCCTTTGCTCTGGTCTCGACGATTTGCTCTCCGCAGTCGTCGCAGAAGATGGCGTCCGGGTCATCGAAGTCCGGGGCGTCGTCCGGCTCCTCCGGCATACCTCCGGCCTCGTAGCCGCCGTCGGCTCCGTCGTCCGGGATGACCTCTGCCGTCGTCTGGGCCGCCGGGAGGGCTGCTCTCGGTGCTCCCGCGCCCTCAAACAGCATCCCCATCGACTGCAAGTAGTTGGAGGCGACAGCCTCCTTGATTTCCGGGGCGTCGAGATTGGGGACGACGTGTGCGATGATGAAGGGCTTGCGAAGCTCCGGGAGGGAGTAGGTCGCCGCGAGACCGAGGGCTGCGCGGAGCGCCCGCATGAATGCCTTGCTTTCTGCCATCGCCGTCCGATGCGGGAGGAACCGCTTGTATTGGGCCTCCGTCATGCTCTCCTTTTCGGCTGCACAGTCGATTTCCTTAGTCGCCTTCATGAGGCGGAATCCGCCGGAAGGCTCCGGGACGCGGATGGTAACGGTGACGGCCACGTCGTAGCGGGCCGGGCAGGTGCCGCAGGCTTTGGGCTTCCCGACGGCGCGGGCCATGTCTACGCACCTCTTACAGCCGTCCGTCATGCCGCTCTCGGTCTCGACGATGCTGATGTTGGCCGCTGCGGCCAGCTTCATGCCGCCGACCTTGGTGATGGCGTACTTGCCGCTGCTCTTTTCTCGGTAGATGTCCTTGCTGTTCTCCGGGTCTGCCACGTCGAGCTGCACCTTGTTCACGATGATGCGCTGCAGGTTGCTCATGACCTGCATGGTGGTGACGGGGATGAGGACATTGAACTTGTCCGGGGGGTATTCATTGAGCTGGACGATGGTGCCAGTGATGTTGTTGTTCATGGTGGTCTCCTTCCTTGACACACGGCCTTCACCGTGCTATACTGACCGTAGTTTCATTTCACAAGGGCCGTTTCCGTTGCAGCGGGGCGGCTCTTTTCCGTCTCTCGGCTCATCGCCCAGAGAAGCATATCGGTAATAGTCTCCTCGAGGGAGCGCAGAAACGCAAGTGCGGTGTCGAAGTCTGCGCGTTCCATGTGGTCTACAATTCCGTCGTCGGCAATGCTTTCGAGCTTGTCGGCGATTTCTTTTGCCTTGCGCAGCCTTTGGCTGACGCGCAGCGCGGCCCACGGGAGGTCTCTGTCTGTGGCCGTCTTGCCGGTCTTGCGCCCTATCGGACAATCGCTGCAATAGCGGAGCATGATGTCCGGGCGGTTGTAGCCCTGCGCGTACTGTGTGATGTCGTCCGGGCTTGGGGTAACTTCTCCGCGCTCATGTCGTCCGATGGTCTCGGGCGAGTACGGGAGGTCTATGCTCGCCGTTTCTCGTGACACATATCCGGCCGACAAACGTGCCTCACGGAGATATGTTGGGGTGGTCGATGTTACTTGGTTTGACACGCCGTTCGCCTCCTTTCTGCGGTAGAATATAGGCGTGGTTGAGGGTGGTGGTCAGTCCGTAGGCTTGAGGCACTTGAGGTACTTCGCGGCCCGGATGGCGTTGTCGGTGAGTTGTCTTTGCCATGCGCCCTGTGAGGGGGCCCACTTGAACGCTGCTCCACGGAGCTCCGTGCGGGTGTCGTTGTCCGGCTTCTCGTCAAAGAACACCTGAATGCGGTTCTCATCGGTATTCATAACAACCTTGCCGCCGTCGAACTCCCATCCGGCCGGGGCCGCGCTGCTGCTGCGCTTTTCGAGTTCCGTGATGCGTTCCTTGATGCGCCGGATGTTCGCGTTGTTGTTGGAGAGGGAGTACGAGGCGAATGGCTTGTCTTCGAGGTGACAATCGGAGCCCATAGCTGCCTCGGCCTTTGCAATTTCCTCCTCCGTGAGGTAGGGGCAGTCCTTGAGGGTCTTGTGCTTGCGCCAGTAAGCGTTGACGTCCTTCATCGTCTGCTGCGCTGCCTCGAGCTTTGCGAGCTTGGTCTTGAGCTTGGTGACGGCTGCCGGGTCGTCCACGACGGCATAGGCCGCGCCTTTTTCCAGCGCCTCCGCCGCGAAGCGGTTGCCGTCGAACGTCGCGCCGCGCAGGGCGAAGAAGATGGAATCAGCCCCGATGTCGCGCGTGTCGGTGGAGATGTGCGGGTGTTCCCGGAAAATATCGTATAGTTCGGACATGTCAGTTCGCGTGTGTGGGGGTTCCCGAGGGCATGGGGTAGGGCCCCGGCTCTGCGGGTTGCCCGAAGCGGGGGTTGCCCGCGGCGTCGAAGTCGAAGCGTTGCAGGCGCACGTCGCGCCCCCAGTTGTGTACCGTATCTTTTTTCGAGTGGTAATAGATCCAGTGTTCGCGCCCGTCGGGCGAGGTGGTGAAACTGGCGTGGCCGACGCCGTGTATGTGGTCGTTGCCGGTGAAGACGGGGCCGCTCTTGATCCATGATGCGGGATCCAGCGGATCGCTGTCGGGGGTGCGCAGGCGCAGTTGCCCGAGCTTGTAGTGGCGCGACCACGAGCCGCGCGTGGAGTAGACGATGAACAGGTCGTCGCCGTGCCGCAATGCTGACGGGCCTTCCTGCAGGGAGATGTGGTCGCCCTGTTCCCACGGCTGGTCGGGCCGCGACAGCAGGATGCGCGGCCCGATCCGTGTGGGCGATTCCATGCGGGCGATGTAGAGCAGCTGGTCGGTGGCGTCGGTGTCGCGCTGGCGCTCCCAGCCGGACCATACGGCATAGAGTTCTCCCCGGTGTTCGAAGATCGTCATGTCGATGGCCCAGATGTTGTCCGTCTTGCCGTCGGGGTCGTCGCCCGTATAGAGCATGCCGCGGTCGCGGTAGTCGCCCAGCGGCGTGTCGCACTCCAGCACGCCGGTGCGCTGTCCCGTGAAGGGACTGCCGGGGACGGGTGCCGCGGCGTAGTAGATGTACCATTTGCCGCGGAGGCGGTGCAGCTCGGGCGCCCAGATGTTGAAACTGTTCCACGCCCCGCTGTCGGCAGGCTGCCAGACGACGCGCTCGCGTTCGAAACACGTCATGTCGTCCGATTCGGTCACGGCGATGCCGCGTCCCGATTTGAAGCAGGTGTAATAGCGCCCGTCGTATTTGGTGATCCACGGGTCGGCGCCGTCGCGCAGCGGGTTGGTGAAGGTGGCCTGCGGCGCGGAGCACGAAAGCATCCCCGCCACTAAAAAACAGCCCGCAGCGAATCGTCGCAGCAAGGCTGTGGTATGGAACGGCATGCGTTTCATAGGTGTCAGATGTGTTTGTCCCCGTTGTGGAACTTTACTTCGTCGATGAATTTCTTGATGTTCTGTTCTTCGGCGCGGGGGCATATCATCAATACGTCGTCGGTGTCCACGACGATGTATTCCTTCAGGCCGCTGATGACCGCCACCTTGCCCCTGGGCAGCGAGACGATGCTGCTGCGCGTGTCGTAGAGGTAGCACCCCTCTTCGGGGACGGCGTTGGCGTAGCGGTCTTTGCGGGCGTGCTGGTAGACCGAGCCCCACGTGCCGACGTCGCTCCAGCCGAAATCGCCGCAACGGACGTAGACGTTGTCGGCTTTCTCCATGATGCCGTAGTCGATCGAGATGGCGCGGCACTCCGAGAAGACCATTTCGACGATGGCCTTTTCCGAGTCGGTGCCCAGTGCCCGCATCATGCCGCTGAACATGGCATGGTGCTCGGGCAGGTATTTGCGGAAGGCTTCGACGATGGCCTGCACCTTCCAGATGAAGATCCCCGAATTCCAGTAGAACTCGCCGGCCTGGAGGAAGGTCTGCGCCAGCTCGAGGTCGGGTTTTTCGGTGAAGCACTTGACCTTGCTGATGGCGTGGTCGTCCGAGACCTGGATGTAGCCGTAGCCCGTGTCGGGGCGCGTGGGTTTGATGCCCACGGTCAGCAGGGCGTTGCGCCGGTCGGCGAACTCGAGGCACTCGCCGATGATCGTGCGGAAATCGTCCTCGTTGAGGATCAGGTGATCCGACGGCGTGACGATCATCTCGGCATCGGGGTTCTCCCTGAGCAGCGTATAGGCCGCATAGGCGATGCAGGGGGCCGTATTGCGGCCGATCGGCTCGCAGAGCACCTGTTTTTCCCCGATTTCGGGGATATGCTGCAACACCAGATCCTTGTATTTGTGGTTCGTCACGACGAGGAAATTCCCGGCGGGGACGATTTTTGCGAAGCGCTCGTAGGTATGGCGGATAAACGATTTTCCGGTTCCCAGGATGTCGAGGAACTGTTTTGGCATCGACTGCCGGCTCTTGGGCCAGAAACGCGATCCGATGCCGCCGGCCATGATGACGCAATAGGTATGTTTGTCCATGATGAGTTGTTGCTGCGGTTTGTTTTTGAATGATTTCGGAATTTACAGCCGGCATCGCCGGATCGATCCATTAGACAAAGATAGCTAAAATTATTCTCGGATGAAAATTAAATATTGTTCGGTATGTTTTTGAAATGCGGATATTTGTCGGCCAGGGAAATTTTACGGATGATACGGATGAATCGTACAACGAACTATCCGGCACTTGGGAAAAAGTGCCGGATAGTGGACGTGGAGTCGAGAGATGCGGTTTACCGCAGTACGACGGTGACCGACATCGGACCGTGCGCCCCGAAGACCAGGGCCTGTTCGATATCTGCGGTTTTCGACGGTCCGGACATGAAGCATCCGTATTCGAAGTCGTCCAATTCCGGTCGGGCGAGAGCCTCGTGCATCGTATCGACCAGCGCATCGCGCGGGATGAGGATCATCAGGGCCGTGGCACCGAAATAGAGGGCTTTGTGGCGGATGTCCTGCCGGATCCATACCGCGCCGTTTTCCGCCACACCGAAACAACCATCGATTACGCCCAGGTCGATATCGATCAGCTTCCGGGCGTCGTCCACCGTGTCGGGGTCGATCGTGGCGTGTGCTTCGGGCAGGACGGAGGCGATGGTTTTGGCGTCGGGATAGTATTGGCGGATCAACTCTGTAAGGGGGTTCCCGTCTGCCGCGACGACCTGCCCGCCGGCCGCTTTCACGGCTTCGGCGAAGGCGGCCGTGCGATCTTCGAACCGCAGCGGGGTGAAGTCGAAAGCGGGGTAATCGACCGGAGGCATGGCGGCTCCGGCGATGCGGTTCAGTATTATTTCTTTGCTGTTCATCGTTCGGTCGGTTTTTCGGATTTGACTTTGCCCGCTTTCCACCGGGCGTTGAAGGTGCTTCGGGCGAAGTGGGGCATGTCGCGCCCGTAAGCATACCAGGGGTTCAACTTGTTGTTGAGTACGAAGCGGGGCAGGTATTCCGCGATGCGGGCCGCTCCGACAGCCGCGTAAAAACGGCCCGGACCGCCCATGGCGAAGTCCATGCCTTTGACCATGAACTTTTTGTGCCAGTCGATCAGGTTCTTTTCGCCCATCTCCTGCCGCCACGCGTAGATCTGTTCTCCGAGGTCGATCTTGGCCGGGCATACGTCCGAGCAGGAGTAACAGAGCGAGCAGCCCGAAACATTGCCGCCGTACCGTTCGGGCGAACGGAGCATACCCAGGTTGATGCCCAGCGGTCCCGGGATGAAATACGAGTAGGAGTAACCGCCCGATCGCCGGTAAACGGGACAGGTGTTCATGCAGGCGCCGCAGCGCAGGCATTTGAGCATGTTGCGGTGCGCCGCGTTAGCCAGGGATTCCGTACGGCCGTTATCGACGATGATGACGTGGATCTGTTTGCCCGGTGCGGGACGTCGGTAGAGCGAGGTGTAGGCCGTTACGGGCTGTCCGGTGGCCGAGCGGGCCAGCAGGCGGGTGAAGACGGCGAGCGCCCGGTAGTCGGGGATCACCTTTTCGAGCCCCATGATGGCGATGTGCAGGTCGGGGAACGAAGTGCCGAGGTCGGCGTTGCCCTCGTTGGTGCAGACGGCGAACGCCCCGGCTTCCGCCACGGCGAAATTGACGCCCGTCATGGCGATGTCGGCGCCGAGGAACTTGGAGCGCAGGTGAATCCGGGCCTGGTGCGTGAGATAGGTCGGGTCGCTGTTGCCGGGTTCGGTATGCCACACTTTTTCGAAGAGGGCGCCGACCTCTTCGCGGCGGACGGCGATCGCGGGCAGCACGATGTGGCTGGGCGGCTCGTGCAGCAACTGCATGATACGCTCTCCCAGGTCGCTTTCTACGGCATCGACGCCGCGCTGGAGCAGATAGGGCGTCAGTCCGCACTCTTCCGACAGCATTGACTTGCTCTTGATGAGGTTCTTGCCGCCGTGAGCCGAAACGAGCTCCCAGACCGTGCGGTTCATTTCGTCGGCATCCGCAGCCCAGTGGACGACGATGCCGTTGGCGGTGGCGTTGCGTTCGAACTCTTCGAGGTAATGGGCCAGGTGGCTCAGCGTGTGGCGTTTGATCTGTGACGAAGCTTCCCGCAACGCCTCCCATTCGGGAACTTCGTGCATCATTCTGTCGCGCTTGGCGCGTACGGCGAATAGGGCTTTGTCGTGCCAGGCGGTGCGCGGTGCGTCGGCGATGAATTTCGCCGCGGCTTTGGAGTGGCTGCTCATAGTGTCGAGGTGAGGATTTGTACGATGTGCAGAGTGCGGATCGGGAGTTTGTCGTGGTCGATGATGCCCTGCATGTGCATCAGGCACGAACTGTCGGCGCCGGTGATGTATTCGGCACCCGTGGAAAGGTGGTCGCGTACTTTGTCGCGTCCCATGCAGGTCGAAACGGCGTTCTCCTCGACGGAAAACATACCGCCGAAGCCGCAGCACTCGTCGATGCGCGAGGGTTCGGCGATTTTGATGCCTTCGACCATCGTGAGCAGATCACGCAGTTTCGAGAAGCGGGGCTGGTTGAGCTCGCTCGGCGAACCGAGCCCGAGCTTGCGCAATCCGTGGCAGGAGTTGTGGATGCTCACCTTATGCGGGAAACGGGCCGGGAGCGAGGCCGGTTTTACGACGTCATGTACGAATTCGCAGATCTCCCAGATGCGGGAGTCGATGCAGGCGTGTTCGCGGTAGTTGTCCAGCAGGCGGGGGTATCCCTCCTTGACGAAGACCACGCAACTGGCCGAAGGCCCCACTACGTAGTCGTATTTGGCGAAGAGCGCTTCCATCCGCTCGGCCAGGGCCTTGGCGTCACGCTCGTAGCCCGCATTGGCCATCGGCTGGCCGCAACAGGTCTGATCGAGGGGATAATCTACCTCTACGCCCAACTGCGTGAGCAGCTTGTAAGAGGCTTCGCCCACCTCGGGATAGAGCGCGTTGATGTAACAGGGAATGAAAAGTCCAACTTTCATCGGTCGTGTGTGTTTAGAAGCTGTTTGCCGAAAAAGCAACAAACAGGATTCCAAAGTTAACTTTTTTCTGAAAAATATGGATGTTGAGGGTGAAAATAGCTTCCGGCAATTTTTTTCGATGTGCATTTTACGACGGTCGTGTGCGTGTAACCGATAGATTTTTCCTATATTTGCCTACTAATAGGTGGACTAATTCTTTTACAAATGCGGATACGACTTTTCACGATACCGAATTTATTGACCCTCATGAATCTGCTCTGCGGGTCGTTTGCCGTCGTGGCAGCACTGATGTACAATGATTTGACGCTCGCTTTCTGGCTGATAGTCGCGGGAATCGTGTTCGATTTTTTCGATGGTTTCGTGGCCCGTCTGTTGCATTCGTCTTCGGCGATCGGGGTGCAGCTCGATTCGTTGGCGGATGTCATTACTTCGGGACTGGCTCCTGCCGCAGTGCTCTGGCAGGTTTGCCTGCAGACCGAACCTTGCTGGCTGCCGGAGGGCTGGAAGCTCGGGTATGGCGTGTTCGTCCTGGCGGCGTTTTCTGCGCTGCGTCTGGCCAAGTTCAACATCGACGAAACGCAGACGGTCGAATTCTGCGGACTTCCGACGCCCGCCGGATCGCTTCTCTGCGCTTCGCTCGGCATGCTGTGGCAGCAGGGAATGCTCGCTCTCTCTTCGGACGGGGTGTTGCTGGTCGCCGTGCTGACCTCCCTGCTCCTCGTTTCTCCGATCCGCATGTTCGCTCTCAAGTTCCACGGCTTCGGTTGGCGCGGAAACGAGGTGCGATACCTCTTTCTGCTGGCGAGTATCGTGTTGATAATTATACTTCGTACATACGCTATCCCGGTAATTATCGTTTTATATATCGTCGTGTCGGCGGTTCGCTGGCTCTGCATGCGCTCGGGAAATCCCGATAAAGCACCGAAAGCCTGATTTTTTACTATCTTTGCCGCGATTTGCGCGTACGTATTCCGATGTTTCCGAAGGTGTTGAAAAAAATTCTGTGGATTTTGCTGTGGGGAGGGCTGTTGGCCTTTCCGACGTTGGAGGCATCCGCTCAATTCGACGCCAGCGCGATTCTGCGAAATCAGAACAATCAGAATCCGAACGACCCGAATAATCCGAACAATATGCTCGGCAGCAACCCGTTCCAGACGCAGAACGGCGAGGAACAACCCGCCATGCCGACCGATTCGACCAAGAAAAAGCGGATTCGAAAGCCTCTCGAATCCTATTTTTTCAACGATTCGATCCGTGCGCTGCCCAACTTTTCGTGGACGATCTCGCGGGACTACAACCAGGTGCATATCAATCCGCTCGATACCACGCTCGCCACTTTCCGCATCGACTACCCGTTTTATAAGGAAGGCGTCGGCCATGCTGCCGTGGGTGCGTTGGGACAGGCTTCGTTACCGTACAACTACTTCGAACGGCCTCAATACCGCAACTTCTCTTTTGCCGAAGGGTTCGATGTCTATACCTATCGCATGGAAAACGTCCCCTTCTACAACCTCAAACGGCCGTATTTTCACTTCATGTACCTTGAGTCTGGACAGAAGAAGTTCCGGGAGGAGAATTTCAGCCTGACGCTGGGGCATAATATTTCGCCGACTACCGGCTTCAACGTCAATTATCGGTCGCGCGGTACCAAGGGCCTTTACGAGTGGTCCCGTACCAAGAACCACAACCTTTCGGTCGCCGTTTCGCATACGGGAAAGCGTTATTCGGTGCATGCCGGATTCATCAACAACCACATCGAGACGCGTGAGAACGGCGGCGTGGTGGGTGAATGGGCGATTCGGGATACGACCTTCGAAATGCCGTCGGGCGTGCCGATGAAACTGACCTCTTCGGAAGCCACCAATACCTACCGCAACAATGCGTTCTTTGTCGAACAGTCGTACGGTATTCCGTTGCTGCCGGTTACCGAAAGCGACTTTTCGATCGCCAATCTGCCTGCCGTATTCATCGGTCATTCGTTCGAATACAACTCCTGGAGCAAGGTTTATAAGGATATTCGGGGAACCTATACCGACGACCGTTACGAGCGAGATGCAGATGGTAATTTTGTGCCGCAGGATGGACTCGAATATTACAAGAACTGGTTCATCAATCCCACGCAGACGCGCGACTCGATCTATGAGCGGGTGATTTCCAACCGGGTGTTCATTCAGGCGCAGCCCTGGGATCGTAACGGCGTGGTCGGTACGGTGAACGGAGGTGTAGGACTCGACCTGCACACCTATTCGCAGTTCAGGTTGGATTCCTACCTGAACGGTAAGTACGACAAGGTGGGTAAAAGCAGTTACTTCGTGTATGGATCGGTCGAAGGAAAGATCAAGAAATATGTCGATTGGGGAGCTGACGCCAAGTTCTACCCGTCGGGATATCGCGGCGGTGACGTTTCGTTCGGGGCCAACCTGACCCTGACGGGATATATCCGCAAACGTCCCCTGATTCTCGAAGGGCGTTTCCGTATGGAAACGCGTTCGCCGGATTACTGGCAGGAGAATCTATTCTCTAACCACTACGTGTGGTTGACTCCTTTGCGCAAGGAGAATGAAACTCGTTTCGAAGTTGCTTTCCGTGTCCCCGATTATGCGTTCGAGGTCGGTGTGTGGCAAGGCATTGTCACCGATAAGATTTATTACGGCGCCGACAGCCAGATAACGCAGGACAACGGAACCGTCAGCGTGACGAGCGTGTACGCCCGCAAAGATTTCCGGATCGCCGGACTTCATTTGGACCATAAGGTTTTGTTGCAGTGGAGTACGAATCATAGTGTCATACCTGTTCCGCTCGTCAGCGCCTTCCTCTCGTATTATTACGAGTTTTGGGCGGTGCGCGACGTGCTCCGGGTGCAGTTCGGTGTCGATGGCCATTTCAATACGCGCTACTATGCGCCCGGCTACAACCCTGCGCTCTCGGAGTTCTTCAATCAACGGGAAATCGAGGTGGGGAATTATCCCTACATGGATCTTTTCCTGATGGGCAAGTGGAAGAGAATGCGGATATTCCTGAAATATCAGCATATCAACCGGGGCCTGTTCGGAAACGGCGAATATTTCGCGATTGCGAAGTACCCGCTCAATCCGGGCATGTTCAAGATGGGTATCTCGTGGGGTTTCTATGATTAGCGTACTGTACGGCACAGGAAGCTGCCTGCAAAAGCAAGTTTTATGTTAAAGAAAACCTGTTTAATTTTCGTATTTTTAACATTACAGACCACTTTTTACGGATTCAACGCCGATTTTTCGACGTCGTCCGAAGCGGGGATTACCCTGGAGGAGAAAATGGAAGCCCGGTATGTGATCTCTCCCTACGATCACGTAATTCGGAATATCAGCGAGCGGGAGGGGAACGACTGGCGCCTGATGAGTGCTATTGCCTATCACGAGTCGCGTTTCAAAGCCGATATAGTTTCCCGCCGTGGAGCGAGGGGGCTGATGCAGATCATGCCTGCAGTGGCCCGGCAGTTCGACGTAGCCTCGGAAGAAGCCTTGCTCGATCCGGAAACCAATGTATTGCTGGCCAATAAAGTGTGGAATCGGATCGATTCGACGCTCGACCTGCCGGCGGGAATTTCCGAGAAAGACCGAATGAGCCTGATCCTGGCCTGCTACAACGGTGGAATCGGTCATGTCAATGACGCCCGGCGGCTGGCCCGTGTGAACGGTGAAGACCCCAATTCCTGGGAGGTGGTGCTCCGCTACCTGGAACTCAAGGCCGATCCCGCCTATTACCAGCATGAGGTCGTGAAATGCGGTAAATTTACCGGTTACCGTCAGACGCGGGCTTTCGTGCAGGACGTAATGAATCGTTATAATAAGTATTGCCGGATCACTCAACTCTGATCCGGAGGGCGCCGAGAGGGTAAGTCCGATAGCAAAACAAAAAAGCAGGGAATCATTCCCTGCTTTTTTGTTAGAAATAGCTGCATTCACCGACTGTCCTTTGTCGTCCGTCCGATCGGAGGAATAGTCTGACGGCGAATATACCTATTCACCGGTTTTGTCCAGCCGGTCGTAAATCAGTTCGAGGTCATCGACGACGAGCACGCTCGAGGTGCTTCCGATGAAATAGTCGCCCCAACGGGAAGCCGAGCAGACGACGACGATATGGGTCGGTTTGCGGTCTGTCGCCACGTACTTCAGCGGTATGGTAAACTCCTGCCATTCGGAGTAGCTGGCGGTGAGCGGCAGTTGTCCGTAGCCGATTACGGCCGGACTCGTCGGATCGAAGAACGAACTGGGGTTGCGGGTGTCGATCGCAATCGGGTTTTCGGCCGATCCGAACTGTTCTCCCTGCGAGATGCCGTACTCTTCCGGGGTCCAGGTGCCGACGGCGATGTAGATCATGCCGTTGTCGGGATCGCCGACCTTGAGGTTCATCCCCGGCGGCTGGGTGCTGCCCACGTTGGTCAGCATTCCCTGGTTGTATTTGAACCAGCCGTGCAGAGCCGTCGGACGGGCTTCGAAAGGTTGTCCGAAGCAGACGATACCGTGCGTGAGATTTCGGATTCCGTAGAATATGCCTGTAAAGAGATTGCCGGCGGCCAATTTGTAAACGCCGACCAGACCTGCGAGCTTCGACGAAAGCTGTGCGGCATAGATGCCCGATGTGCCGGGACGCACGTCCGTCGTCTTGTCGGTCGGAGTAGCGTTGCCGATGCTGGCGCCTTTGTTGCCTGAATTCCAGAAGTGAATGCCGTCGGCCAGGTAGGGATAGACGACTTTGTCGATCGTTTCCCACTCTTCGAAACCTCCGTTCGGGAGTTGTGGTGCTGCTTCGGTCGTGACGCTTGCTACTTCCGTTTCGTTGCTGCCGGAGTAGGCGACTACTTCGTATTGGGTTTCCGGGGTAAGTCCCGTGATACAGGTGTCGAATGCACCGCCCGAGATGTTGATTTGCTTCTTATCGACTTCGGTCCACGCCTCGTCGCCGGTCTTGCGATAACGGAATCCCAGTTCGTCCGCGCTGTTGCCTTCGGCATAGGCCCAGATGACCCCGCTCCAGGCATCGACCTGCGTGAAGCGTACCTTGGTATCGGTAGCTTCGACGTAAAGCGACCATTTCTCTTCGAAGTCGTGGTAAGCGACGTAAACGTAGCGGACCGATTCGAACGAAGTCAGCTCGTCGATCGGAGGTGTCATCGTGGTAATGTCCGCCGGGCCGAGTTTCAGCCGTGTGACCTTGAGGTCGCTCAAATCGGTTCCTTCCGGGACGTATGCTTTCGCTGTAAGTTGATCGACGTCGATTTCTGCGGCACCGATTTGCGATTCGACTTCGAAATAACGCTCGATCTTCTGGTCCGCCACGATCGTCCATTCGTAATCCTGATAAAACGAAAGGGTGATGTATAGCGGAGTCCGCAGGTCGAATGTTCCCGAAAGGGGTTTCGACGACCGGGCATTTTCGGTGACCGATATTTTGTCGATCTTTACGTTGGAGATGTCGGTTTGTTCGTCCAAATGAAGTGTGACGATTCGTTCCTGGGTATTGATATCTTCGGGTGCGCAGGTGAAACCTTCGCCTTCGACACCGAGGATTTGCAGCGTGACGACCGGATATGGAATCGAATTTTCGATGCAGGAGGTCAGCAGCAGGAGTATGCCGATAAGTATATGTCGGAGATGTTTCATCATGCTTTGTTGGCTTTCTTGTTCCATAGATGAACGGTAACGCCGATGCGGATATTGAGCAGGTTGAGCCGGAACCGCATTTTCGAAGCGGTTCGTTGCCCGATCTCGTTGCCGTCGGCATCTTTCTGTTTGATCTTGGTGTATTCGATACCGCCCAGTCCGAAGGAAATGGTGCTGCACACGTTCGGGAAGATATAAACCGCCAGACCCGGGTTGAACCCGAGCGACAGTTTCAGGTCGTCGCTGAACGTGCTTCTGAGGGTGCCTTCGGTTTCGTAGGTAAACTCCGAATTACCGGTCTTCATCGAAAGATCTACTTCACCGAAAAGCCCGAAGTGTCCTTTGCTGTCCAATCCCGCATAGGAGCGGAAATAGAGGCCGACCGACAGTGCACTGCTTTGCAGGTGGAGGTTTTTGAAGGCCAGATTGACGTCGTTTTGCTCTCCCAGATTGAAATTGCCCGTGTCCAGCGTTCCGTTGATGTTGGTGTATCCGAAACGGACGCCGGCCGACATGTTGTCCTTGAAGAAGTAGCCTACAGAGGGGTTGATGGTGAAGATACTGCCGTTCAGATTCAGGTTGTCCAGGATCAGCAGGTAGTCCGTGTCGTCGCTTGAGAGGGTGCCGTAAGATACGGTGAGGCCCAGGGCGATTTCACCTGCATAGGCGAATTTGATTTTGTTGATTTCACGGTCGATTCTCCGTTTCATCGGCAGGAATCGTTGTTTCCGACGTACCGGGGAAACCGAGGTCGGCATCGATGCGGACGAGTCGCTCAGATCGGCGTAGAACGTCGGGGCCGGAAGTTCCTCGATGACAGGGACGGTCGTCGGAACCGGAGTGGCGTAGAGGCTGTCCTGCAAGCGGGAAGACGGAATTGCCTCCAGGGATGTCGGTTCCTGGGCTCGGAGCATGGAAACCGTTGCGACGGCTATCAGTATGGTAAAAATCAGTCGTTTCATCGTATTTCCGCGTTATAGATAGAGAGATATACCCAGCCCGATCGACAGGATATTGACTTTGAAATTCATCAGGCTCGAAGTTCGCTTTCCGACGGTTACCTGGTTGTGTACCTGGCGTGTCCGGGTGTAGGAAAGACCCATTACGCCGACATTGACTTCGAAAGCTACGTTGTTGGTGGCGAAGGCTACCAGGCCGGGCGATATGCCGATCGAGGCGGAGAAATTGGTTTCGTAAGTGCCCCGGATCGGGGAGTCCGCAGCGAACCGGGACTGGCCGCCGCCCAATGTCAGGCTGGTTTCGTTGAACAGGGCGAAGCGCTTGTTTTGTCCCAGAGGGATGTACTGACGCCAGATGAAAGCTCCGGAGTAGTTGTGTTGCAGTGCGTTGTAGAAATCGACACCGAGGTCGATGTCGCTGCCCAGTTTGATGCTGCCGCTATCTATGCGGAGCAATGAGCGGGAATAGATGAATTTGACGCCGATAGCCATGTTGTCCCGGATCGCGTAGGCGATCAGGGGGGTGACTTTGAAGGTGTAGCCGTCTGAGTTGATATCTTCGATTACCAGAAACGTGTAATCTTTGTTCGTGTGGGTAGAGTAGGAGGCGGAGGCTCCGAAAATCCATTGTCCCCGGGGGACGAACTGGTTGGACATGGAAGTCAGGCCCCGTTCTGCGCGAGGATCGGCCTTACGCTCCGGGGCGGATTCCATCGGAGCAGGCGATTGTGCATCGGTCCGAAGCGGATGTTCGGGCCGAGGGCTTTCGGAGCCCGTGTTCACGGTTTCCGAAGAATCGGGTTGCGGTATTGCCGAATCAATCGCAGGTCCCGGAGCGGCCTGCGATTGATTGCTTGCAAAACATAGACACAGTGACAGTGTCAGTGTCAGGATGGCGACGGTTCCTCGCATGAAAATCAATATACAAATTCGATGTCGTCGATATACATTCTGCTCTCCTTGTTCCCTTCCATGTAGTCACCGCGGTAGCTCGCCGAGGCTGTTACCATCAGGTAATTGGGCTTTTCATCACTGCGGTATTTGATGGGAATTACGATCTTTTTCCAATCGCTTTGGGAGGTATCGTTGAGCCAGTCCCCGTGGCCGTAGATGGGGCCTTCGGGCAGGCTTTCCTGGGAAGGATCGAAGAAGGTGCTCTGGTCGTTCGTGTCGATCTTGTGGTAGGAGCTCCATTTGCCCATGCAGACGAAGAAGCGGGCCTTGTCGCCGGACCCGACCGTCCCTTTGTACCAGAATGTGATCGCTTTGGGACGGGCGTTGAAGGTGAACGGACGACCCATATACACATCGCCTTTGGTGATGTTGTGAACACCGCCGAAGGCTCCGATGAAGAGGTTGCCGGCAGCGATTACGCCGAAAGCGCTCTGGGTCTTGAGCAGGGCGGACTTGCTCCCGGTCGATCCCGGACGGGGATCGTCTGCGGGTTCGGTCACCACGATACCGGCGGCATTGGCACCGGGGTTACCCGTACCCCAGAATCCGGTATAGCCTGTACCCATGCCGTTCGAGCCGATTTCGTCCGCCGAGCAGGGGTACCAGGTTTTGCTGTTCGTCCAGGTTTCGAATCCCGCATTGGGAAGCTGAATGCCCGTTGCGGCCGAGAAATTGTGTATCTCGCCCGTTTCCGCATCGTTGATGAGCAACTGGTATTCGTAATCGCGGTCTGCGGCGAAGTCGATGGCTTGTGCCGTATAGGTATAGTCGGCACCCGCAACGGCGGTTACGGTCTTCCACTCACCGAAGGCAGGCGACTCCGCCAGGCGTTCGCGTTCGCGGTAACGTACTTTGACGTTGGTGAGCGCCGGATCGGTGACGATTACCTGAAAATCGGCCGTATTGAGCCAGAGGTCGTACACCGCCAGGTCGGTGAGTCCGGGTGTTGCGATGCGGGCTTTGCCCGTACCTTCGGCTTGTGCGACGTCGGTCATCGTAAATTCTACTTCGTGAATGCCGCCGGCGAACGTGGAGAAGAAGGTTCCGCCGAGGGAGAGTTTGCCGCTGTTGTCGTCGGTCTTGGTGTAGCTGATGCCTTTGGCTGCGGCTTCCGGAAGCAGCGCGCCGTCGCTCAACACCTGGATCGTTTCGTCGTTGGCCTTGATGGAGATGCCCGAAAGCGCCTGTACCGAGGATACTGCGAACGAAATGTCGTCCGTGTTGAATCCGATTACCGAGTTGATGTCGAATCCGTCGCCCTTGATCGTCGGCTGCGGGCTGAAGATGAAGGGATCTTCGTGGATCTCTCCGTCCTGATCGACCTGTACGGTGATGCCCAGGTAACCGTTCGGAGTCTTCGAATACTTGAATGTCAGCGTATAAAGATTGCCGCTTTCGGGTGTCGGAATGACTCCGGTTTTAGAAACGCTACCCAACTCCGTGCTCGAGCTGTAAAAGCCCCAACTCAGGTTGTGAACATCTTCGGGCAGCAGGTAATAACCCGTTGCGTTCTCGGTGTATTTGAGCGTCGGTACCGAGCCGTTTTCAGCTTCCGTTTTGGAGAAGGTGTCGATGGCGCTGACGTAAGCCTTGAATCCCGGATCCATTTTGTCCAGAATCGTCTGATCGAAGACGACTTTGACGCCGATGTTGGTGGTTGGGCAGACTACCTCTTTGAGGACGGTCTGTTGGGGTTCGATATCGACGTCCAATTCGCCGTAATAACTCTTGTTGGTGAAGGTCGCCTGGCTCTGGTCCCCTGCTTCCACTTTGATACGGTAGGACCCTGCCACCAGGTAGAAATCACCCGGAGCTTCCGTAGCCGGCTGGTATTTGCGGATCAGCTTCTCTTCTCCGTTTTCGATCTTATAGACGCGCATGATACTCCGATCCAGAGCGTTGTATGCGTCGGCACGCGAGCCGCCGATATTGACGCTCAGGCGCAGGGTTCCCATCTCTTCCGAGGCGTTGCCGTCGATGTCGCTCTGCGAGCAGGCTGCGGTCAGGAAGGCCACGCCTGCAAGCAGCGAAATATATTTAAGAATCTTTTTCATCACTGTTTCGGTTTACTGTTGGGGAACATAGAGCATGATGGACTTGATGTTCTGTCCCGAAGCATCCGTTGCGGTCAATTTGAAGTCCGTGTTGCCCGGAGCTACGGCATAGAGCATCGTCATAAACTGAGAAATGTCGAATTGCAGGGTTTTCTGTCCGACGATTTCGTCTTTGGTCTTAAACCCTAACGAGTGGAGTCCTTCGTCCATTTTGTCGGAAGCCGGATTGACCAGATCCATATGCGCTTCCAAGCCGATACCGAGGCTTTCGAGGACTTCGGCGGTGAGGGCATCGCTGATGATATCGACCGTCAGGCCGGTTATTCCGCTCTCGGAGGCGAGGTTGATGAAGACGTTCATACCCTCCTCCGTGAGCGTGTGGCGGGAGTCGATATCGACAATATCCGTACCTTCCGGATTGGTGCTCCAGAAGATGTTCGGTCCCTCTGCGGTGCCGCTGTCGTGGGTGACCTTGATGGTCATTGTCGTGTAGGAGCGACGGCCTTCGGAGTCGATGGCGATGAACTTCGCGGTATGGGTGCCCGTGTGGTCGTACAATCCTTTCATACCGTTGTAATTGACCTTGACGAGCAGATCGGAGCCGCTTTGCTTGACTACGCAGTAGTCGCCGGCCGGATTTTCGCCCGGCCAGAGGGCTACCGTGTTGTTGCTGTAGCCGGCCGTTGCGAGAGCTTCCAGGAACTGGGCGTTGTCCGAATCGAAGACAACCTCCAGCGAGGCAACGGTCGAACCCTGGTAAGGAGTTACGACGGCCGTAATCATCGGGGAGCAGCTCTGAACGTCGAAGTCGAACATGCTGGTCGTGATGGGGTAGGGCTGGGCGATATCCCCGTTTTCGAGGGTTACTGCCGGAGAGTTCTCGTCCGAAATTTCTTCGTCGGGAATCTCCTCTTCGCCGTAAGAATAGAACGAAGACATGACATCCACGTCGATTTTCTCGTCGTAAACCCATGTTTCGACCGTAACCTGGAATTGGACGTTGCCGTCGCTGGCATGCAGGATCTTGATGTTGATCTTGCGCCATTGTCCGGCTTTGACGTTCTGTATCTCCTGGCTCCAATTGACCGGCACGTAGGAGGCTGGCTCTCCCTCGCCGGCTTTGTTGTATTGGCCGGAAAGGACGATTTTCAGGGTGTTGTCCGTATCGACTGCGCGGAAGAAACCGGGTTTGAGCGTTTCGCCCGTGGCTTCGGGGCGTCCGTAAACCAGGGAATTGTCCTGGATCGAAAGGGTGACGGTGAGTTTGTCTGTTTCGTCGTCCGGCTTGAACAGGCTGTCCAAATCGGCGGAAAGTCCGACCGTCGCCTTGATATTTCCCAATTTGCAGACCAGGTTATTGACCGTGGTCGTGAGCTTTTTGATTACGTTGACCGAAATTTCGCCGTAATAGACGGGCGTTTCCCACGCCACGTCGGGTGTGCTGGCGTAATTGGGCGATTCCGCCGTGACGGTATAGCTGTCCTGCGGTAATTCGATATTGCCCGTGGTCTTTATTTCAGCATAGGTGTAGCTGCCGACCTGTTCTTTTTTCGAATTGTAAATCTTTACGATATAATCGTCCGGTGCGTCCACCGTGCTGCGCGTCGAAGAGGTGCCGGGAGCGTTGTCCGTCGGCAAAATTTCCATGTCGTCCGCTACGGTCAGGTCCCAGTTCTCAAAGCTCAGGATACCCGTTTCCGAACCGGGTCCTTCCGGTTGTTCGCCCGTCGGGAGATCGTCTTTTCCGCATCCCGCCGCCATGAAAAGACAGCAGAGCGGCAAGAGCAAATATTTGGTAAAAGTCTTCATAGGATCTGTTTTTAGCTTATTTTATACGGGGTTATGCTTCGGGGTTGAGTTCGATTTCCTGCGGGGGTACTTCGGTCAGCGTATCGTCCAGTCGGATGCTGATGCTGCCCTGTCCCGCCTGCGAAGCGTCGATCCGGATTTTGTGCCAGGTGCGGGCCGTCGTGACACCGATCTGCTGCTGCGGGAATTCCACTTTCACGCCGTTCTGCGCCTTCACCGCCGTACCTTTGAGCAGAAGTTTGCTTCCCGGCTTGACGAAGATCGGAGTATCGGGCGACGAGGAGTGGGTGAAACTGAAATTGTTGCCCGCTTCGGTCTGGACGGTGAATTGCGCTTCGGAATAGTATTTCTTGAACCACTCGCCGCATTCGAGGCTGATTACCGAGTTCGTGAGCGAGGCGGTAATGGTCTTTTGAATCGTCTTGCGGGCGAGTATTGTAAAGTCGAGCGCTCCCTGGTAGCAGAAAGCCGTGCTGCCCTCCTGCTGCGGATCGCCGTAGCTGATCGTCGCCGTATAGTCGCCGCTGGGCATGAAGGGGGCCGTATATTCGCTGAGCGTGGTGTATTCGGCGAGGTATTCCGCTGTCGCGGTGCCTTCTTTGCCTTTTACGACCAGCTTGAAGCTGTTGCCGGACGGCTTGCAGTTGTCCGGCAGGGACGTTTGCGCCCGGGTCGTCTGCGAATCGACCTCGGAGCAGGTCGTGGTCCGGAATTCGACCGAGCCTTCCCCGTCTGTCGTTTCGGGGATTTCCTCTTTCGAGCAGCCCCCCCCCAACAGTGCAAGGGTCGTTAGAATCAACAGGTATTTTTTCATAGGGTTATTGATTTGGAGGTTTATTTTACGATGGTTACGCGGATGTTGTCGAGGTACATATACCAAGTTCTCGATACCCATCCGTTGCCGGTGAAGTTGTATGTTCTCTGAGTCAGCCACGACAGGCGCGTTGCATTCGTTGCTGCGGGAACTTCGCAGGTGCATACTCCCTGAATATTTCCGAACGATACGCCGCTCAGTGTATTGAGGTTGTCGATCTGTTCTTTCAGCGTGTTTTCGAGGCCGTCGTTACCTTTTTTAGGTGCCGTATCCGTGAGGGTTCCGAAACTGCAATAGAGATAGTCGTTGTCCTTGTTGGCATTGAAGGTCACTTTCAGCTTTACGGTTTTTCCGGGTTTGATATAGGCGAGCGGCGGAGTGTCGAGCCGTCCCGGATACTGGGCTACGGTTTCGTGTCGGACGGAAATACGCATCGCCTTTTGCGAAACCTGAAGACGGGTTCCCGTCCAACCCTCGTCAAAGCCGTACTGCGACAGAGAGATACCGTCCGGATTGGATGTCGTAGCTTCTGTTTTGTATTCGAAATCGGTTTTATCGTCGAAATCTTCCGAAAGAAGGTACGGGATTTTGAGTGCGATCGGCAGATGTTCGCCGGGAGTGAACGAAGCGACGCTTACATTTTGCGGCACGAGGGCATTTTCGGTTTCGAAGCTGACCTGCAACGGTTGTTGAGCCAGCAGATCGCCGTAAAGGTCGCCGTAGAAAGCCACCGTGTATTTGTTGGATTCGTCGATGGGGAAGGTCTGCTCGGTCGTCCCGTCGCGGAAAGTCATTCCTTCGGGAGCTTTGACGATCAGGTTGTAAGGCTCTTCACCCAGATTCGAGGAGTCGCCCGTGACCGAAAAATCGACATAGCTTACCGGCAACTCGGTCGGGATCGTCAAGGTAATGGGGGTGATGTGCCCTGCCGCCATTTCGCGGTCGATCGGGACGGAGAGCGTGTGGGAACGGTATCCGTTTGCTGTATAGGCCGTAAAAGAGATGTCGCCGCTTACCGTCGTGGGGTTGATGAAGGCCCAGGCATAGTTTTCGGCTTCGTCCGTCAGCGGGGTATTCAGATCGAGCGTGATGCTCTTCGAGCCTTCGGTCAGGGACATTGGGGCCGACGGATCGGCAGCGTCGAACGAAACGGTTCCGACGACTTCTGTCGGGAAATCGATGACCAGACGTGTGATCGGTTCGCCCCAGATGTTGCGGCCTGCAGGGACTTCGATTCGCAGTGCGTGGCATTTGTGACGGAAGCGCAGCGCGTGCGACGGTGGAGTTTCGAGCATTTGGTCGGACTGTTCGAACAGGGGAAGCGCGTCGGCGGTCAATGGATCGGCGGCCAGAATATCCCATTTTCCCTCGTAACGGCCCGTCTGTTTTGCCGGAATTTGGTAAGATACCTGCGTGCCGCTGACGCTTTCGGGCACCGGGCTGACGGCCGTGTAGGTATAGGTTCCTGCCGGCATATCGGCGACCGTCGAATTGAAAACGGCGGTCGAATAGCTGGGGGTGAAGTAGGCCAGCGAGAAATTCTGGGCGTTGAGCGTATAGTTGCTGCCGTCGGCGGTCGCCCAAAGGGCGATCTTGTCATTTTTGTCCCAGCGGGTCGAAGCCCAGTCGTTGTCGTCGATCCAGGTTCGGGTACCGTCGGGCAGACTGTAAACCTGCGGTTCTTTCGTGTTGTCGCACAAAATGGCGACTTCGACTCCGCCGGACGGAGAAGTCGGCTGCTCGATTTCCTCGTTGCGGGAGCAGGCGCCGATCAGAAGCAGCGCCAGTACAGGGAGAAGGATCCGATGTTTTTTCGCCATAAGACAGTTAGTGAATGATATTCACAATTTTCACAAAAATAAACGGGTTTTTTCTATAATGGAAATAAATTCAACGAAACGGGTAAAGTTCATCACGAATCCCCGGTTTTACGGGCGTTTTGTTTGAGATAACAGCGTGGAATTAACGTCAAATACCTCCTTATTCCAAGGAGGTATTTGACGGAATATCGCTGGAATGGAGTTAATATACCCATTCGAAGTCATCGACATAGAGGCAGGCTTTCGAGTAGCCCGTCATGTAGTCGCCGTAGGCATTCGCGGCGCATGAGATCACGATCGTGTAGTTCCCTGTGGGAGACGGAGCTTTCTCTTCGTACCAATGGATTTTGAGTGCGTCTTCGGAAGAAACCAAGGCATCGCCGGGGGTGCTTTGATCGATCCACATCGAGCCGTAGCCGACGACTTTACCTGCTTCCGATACGACGTCCGCTCCGTTGGCCGGATCCCAGGCTCCCGTGGTCGAGCCGGTTCCCGAAACGACCGTGTGGGGCTGGGACCAGTCCACGATCGCCACGAAGATACGGCATTTGTCGGGATCGCCCTTTGCCACACCGGGGGCCGGATTTTGCGATCGCACGATGTCGATGTCGCCGGTCGTGGCGTGATATTTTACGCGCAAAGCCTTGGGACGTGCCGTGTAGGTGTATTTGCTGCCGAATTTCACCGTACCGGTCATGCTGGCATAGTTGAAACTCCCGGTAAAGAGATTGCCTGCAGCCAGGACGAACATATTTTTGCTCTGCAGTTTCGCTGCGGGTACCGCTGCGCCGAATTTATCCGTGGTAGAAGAACACAAATCTGTCGTGATGCCGTTATTGCCGCAGTCCCAGAAAGAATCTCCGGTTTTATTGGGGTAGGGAACGTCTTTGCTTCCGGACAGACCTGCCCGGGAAACAGTACTCCATTCCGACATGTCCGCGTTGGGAATTACATCGCCTTTGGCCGTTGTGAAACGTCCGGTTTCCTTTTCTGTACCGTCCAGCTTCAAGCGGTAATCGTAGGTCGTACCTGCGAAAACGCCGGTGGCATAGTCCGGTTCGTAAACGGTTTTACCCATTTCGTTGGTCGATGAACTCCAGGTCGGCTCGATCGCGGCCGTGAAAGTGCCGTCGCCGTTGTCGGAAACGGTCGCCTGCTGCCAGGCGTCGTCGGTGCTGCGCTTGTATTCGAGCGTCGCGCTCGCGGCCGTTGCGGAGGGGACGATTTTCAGCGTTGCGGTATTTTGCCACAGGTCGGCGGTTTCGAGCGTTACCTGGCCGTAATGGAAGGTCAGGTCCTGTACGGTCGTTTGGCCGGCCAGGTCGGTAACGGACACCTTGAATACGTGGTTGCCGATTGCGTCGGGGAGCATCGCAATCATCGGGACGAGCTTGGTGATGTCGAATACGGTCGATTTCGTATATTGGATCTCCGTGCCGCATTTCAGACCCAAGTCTTTGTATTGGATGCTTCCTGCGATCGAAGTTTCGTGTACCAGATCGAGGTTTTGTATCCCCAGCGAGTTCAGGGCGTCGGAAACGATTTCGACTTTCAGTTCGGCGATACCGCCCGGTACCGTGATGTCGATGGCTGCGGGGTAGGTGAGCGACTGGTCCGGCCCTACCGTGATTTCATGCGTGGCGTCGATGTCCTGGTCGGGCCAGTCGAGCGACGGGGCAGGAATGGCGGAAGGGGTCAGCGTGCCGACCTCTTTCTTGTAGAGGACACCCGCCTCGAACGGCTTGTCGGTACGGTCGATCTTTACGGAGGCCATCTGTTTGGTGGCGGTGATGATGTCCAGATTCAGGTTGTAATTGCCCGGCAGGACATTGAAGAAGGCGTCCAGTTGAGCTGCGGCCGATGCAGACCCGCCGTCGAAGTTTATCAAAATCGACTTCGACCGTTCTTCCGTGTCGAGTGCGGGTGCGGCGGCCTCTCCTTGTGCCAGGTCGAAATTCAGGGATTTGGCCGACAGGAAATCGTCGCTTTCCGCCGTCAGCAGCACGCAGCGAATCGGGTCGGAGGTCGAATTGGTCAGGTCGAAATCCAGGATCGACGTCAGCCGCTGCATATTGAAGCGGATCCTTTCGCCGCTGTCATCGACGCCTTCCGCTGAATTGGCCGTAGTTTGTGCGGGTGCTATCAGAATGTCGAACAGGCTGTTGTAGGTTCCGCCCTTCTGGATGCGGGTATTGCCGAAAGGAATGGTGGCCGACGTGCCGTTCAGGGATTGCTCTCCGTGGGGATAATAGGCCAGGTAGGTCCAGGCGTCGGTTCCCGGAGTGAGTTCACCTTTGAAAATGCCTTCGCTCGAAAAGACGAAGGGTTTGTTGATTTGCGCGACGCCGTTCAGCGTTGCGTGTATGCCGAGTTTGTCGATATCGACCTCCCAGGCGCCGTTGAAACGGTCGTCGCCGATTTCGATCGTCGCACGGGTTGCCGGTAGTTCGGCGGCGAAAGAGACAGGGACGGTTTTTCCGTCGTTCCCTCCCGGAGCGGCTTCATCCGTCGCAGGATCGGCGGAGCATCCGCAGAGGAGAACCAGTCCGGCCGTTGCGAGGGCAAGGGTATTGATTATGCGGTTCATAAGTTCGATGGTTTTAATTAGTAACTGTCGTTCGTTGCGTCGTTGTACGACATAGGTTCTACGGTGCCGCCCGGGAAAGAGTCGCCGAATCCGCGCTCTATGCAGATGTCCAAAACCCCGATGCTGGGGGCTACATACTTGCGAAGCGTCTTGGTTGTTTCCATAATGCTTATCTGATTTTAAGTTCGAAGTCAAAATTATAGTTTGCGGAACATGAAAAAAAATAAATTCAACGAGCGACGGAAAAGTTGTCACCAATACGCTTTTTTTATCAATGGCTTCCGATTCCGTTGTGGAAAATAGAACGGCGGCCTTCCC
>ERZ780137.713-NODE-713-length-25606-cov-4.951274_pt1 | contig 25606 bp, 26 predicted proteins | sample MGYA00511020_ERZ780137 | MGnify/ENA primary metagenome ERZ780137 (study PRJEB29588, sample SAMEA2157917) | human gut metagenome | biome: human gut; feature: human-associated habitat; material: faeces | place: Denmark | collected 2008/2010 ... | reverse complement strand
CCAGTACACGTCTTGCACAGTGTTCCAGATCAGCACGGGTAAGTTCACCAAGTTCTATAGCCTTCTTCACACGTTCCGGATAACCGGTTGCCATCTTGACATCATTGCCGGCTTTGATCTCTTTGTAATGTTCTCCTCTCGTCCACCAGTCGGAGGTTACCATTCCGTGAAAATGCCACTCGTCACGCAGGATGCCTTCGAGCAGATCGTGATTTTCCGAAGCGCGGTGGCCGTTGATCATATTGTAAGCGGACATGATAACCCACGGATCGGCTTCCTTCACGATGATCTCAAACGCCTTTAAGTAGATCTCGCGGAGCGCGCGCTCGGAGACGCGGGAGTCGCTGTGTTTGCGGTTGGTCTCCTTGTTGTTGCATGCAAAATGCTTCACGGCTGCGGCGATGTGCTGCGACTGGATGCCGCGTACCATGGCTGCGCCCATTTTGCCGGCGAGCAGCGGATCTTCGGAGAAATATTCAAAGTTTCTACCGCAGAGCGGATCTCTGTGGATATTCATACCGGGGGCGAGCAGGACATCGGAGCCCTTGCGCGCCATCTCGGCACCCTCGGCAGCATACAACTCGCGGACGAGCTGCTGATTCCATGTGCTCGCGAGCAGCGTGCCGATAGGCAGGAGCGAGGCATAGCAATGGAGTCTGATGCCGGAGGGGCCGTCCGTTGCGCTGACGGGCGGCACGCCTTTTTTGCGCAGAGATTTAAGTATTCCGCCGTAAACTGCGGCGTTGCCGGGAGTGCCGAGCTTGCTGTTCATGACATAGTCGCCGCGGCAGAGAGCCTCAAGCTCAACATCCTCGAGCTGAGCCGTGAAGCCCGCAAGAGTCGCTCTGTTATTGGCGACATCTTCGAGTTTTATGCCCTTGTCGCCCGTGAAATCGGGAGCTTCGGGCAGATTTTTCTCTATCTCCTCACGGCGCGAAACGGTGCTCAACGGGACAGATTCATATGCTTTTTCTATTTTTCCCTGTTCGTCGGTCGCGGCGACAAGGCGGTCGAACGCCTCTTTCGGGGCGCAGTCCGCGCGGCTCGCAAGACGCTCGGTGACGCGAAGCTCCGGCTCTGTGTGAACGCCTATCTGCTCGCAGGAGCGCACATCGGTGCCGGCATAGATGGGATAATCCCCCGCTTCGAGCACATAGCAGAACGCCGCGCCCGATTTGCCGGAATCATCGAATGACGCCATATTGGCGCACGGGAACGACACGACCACCCTTTGCTCTTCACCGGGCAGAAGAGTGCGCGTTTTTTCATATGCGGCAAGGCTCTTTGCCGCCTTGCCGAGCTCGCCCTGCGGCGCGCCGTAGTAGACCTCAACAACCTCTTTGCCCGCGGCACTGCCGACATTCCTGACTTTTACGGAGACTATTATTCTGTCGTCAGCCTCCATGACGGTCTTGCCGGACAGCTCGAACGAAGTGTAGCTAAGACCAAAGCCGAACGGGAACATGACCTTTTCGGGCGCGAAGGTTTCAAAATATCTGTAGCCGACGAAGATATCCTCGGCGTAGTTGTTGTATGTCCTCTCGCCGAAATTTTCCGCCGCCGGATAGCTCTCATAGCAATCGGCAATGGTATCGGGCAGCTTGCCGCTCGGCGAAGCTTTGCCGGAGAGAACCTCGCCGATGGCGTTTCCGCTCTCCATTCCGCCCTGCCAGACATAGAGCACCGCACCGAGCTTGTCGCCGTATTTATTCATCCACGACATATCTATAATATTGCCGCTGTTTATCAGCACGACGGTGTTTTTAAAATTCGCAGTCACCTTGTCGAGCAGCGCGGTTTCATCGTCGGTCAGATAATAGCTGCCCTTTTTGAGCGTGTTTTCCCTGTCCTCGCCCGCGGAGCGGCCTATAACTACAACGGCGCAGCTGCTGCGCTTTGCCGCATCGGCGACGGTCTTTTCGTCTATCTTCATCTCATCGTGATAGCGCGGCCATGCGCCCCAGAAGCCGTCGTCCGCCGGGTTCTTCTTTATCCAATCCGAGTATATCTTTTCAAGCTGCTTGTCAACTTTTATTCCGGCGTTTTTCATGCCGTCCACAAGATCGACGCAATAGGGCTTGTTGACATCGCCTCCGGAACCGTAGCCGACGAAGAAATAGTCTCTCTGAATTCTGCCGAAGATGCAGACGTTCTCATCTTTTTCTATCGGCAGCACGCCGTTGTTTTTGAGCATGACTATGCCCTCTTCGGCGGCAATTCTTGCAATCGACTTCATCTCCTCCGGAGTATCGGGCGAGCCGAGCTCGCCTTTGCTCAGGCCCTGCGCGGTTGCGGAAGTAATCAAATTGACTGCTTTTGAAAAAATTCTGCGTACTTTATTGCTCATTGTATTATCTCCTATTCGGCTGTTATTTACGTTTCATTGCGCGTATCTTCGCCTTGTCCTGCGGCGTGACGCGATAAGATTCGGTTATCTTCTGAAGCGACTTGTTGAAAGTGAAATCGTCGAGACAATTATCTTCGAGATACTGCCATGTCTTTTCCGGCGCATGGACGAAGAACACGGAGACCGCCCACGCGACCGCCATCTTCACATAGTAGTCGTCGTTGGTTATCGCATCAAACTTTTCGAAGGCGCGGGCGGCGTACTCATCGTTCGAGAAATAATCGAGCGCCGAAACGACCGCGAAGCGGATATCATAGGGCTTATCGGAATCGAAATACGGCTGTAAAAACTCCCAGACCCGCTCCCTGTCTTTTTTGAAGAACTTGAGGCTGTTCACGAAGCTGTCGCATACAGACCAATTATCTATCTCCGGCACAAAATCCGCCGCCGCTTTCAGATGCTCTTCAAACGGCAGATCGGCACCTGCAATAACGAATCCGCGCAAAAGCTTTTCTTCAAACATATCGCCCTGCGGGAGATCGGGCATAACGCCCTTGGGGCTTTCTTTTTTTATCCGCGCCGCGATCGCTCTCAGCTGCGGCAGGCGAACGCCGATCATCTTACTCTTATCGACATTCGGCAGGAGCGACAAGCCGAACTCCCTGTACTTTTCATCTCTGAGCTGTTCGAGCTCATTTCTTATATCCATATCGTCCTCCGTCGAGATACTTATATGATTTTAACATATATAACACGCTTTTTCCATATCCAAGACCAAAAATTAGGTAAATGCGCATAAAATTTTTGACTTTTGCAGTGCAATATTGTATAATGATTTCAGCATTTTCTCACATACGCAAAATGAAAGGAGTCATGAGATGAAGAAAACCAATTTCAAGCGTATTCTCTCGTTCTTCCTCGCCGCAGTGATGCTCTTCGGGATGCTTCCTGCAGTCTTCGCGCAGGACGCGGACACGAAGGACATTGACTACGCAATAACAAACCCCTACGCCGCGGTTGACTGGAAAAACTACGGTCAATACAAGGCGAGCCTGCACAACCACAGCATAGTTTCAGACGGCGACAACGATTTCAGATATGTCATCGAGACCTATTATTCAATGGGCTATGACATTCTCGCGATAACCGATCACGGCACCGTTGACAGAGGCTGGACAGAGCCGAACTATGTTCCCGCGCTCCAGCTCGCGCTCGGATTCAGACGCGAGAACGGCTTCGAGAAGCCGACGGGACTGACTCAGGAGCGCTACAATCAGATAACCTCCGGCAGCGACAGAGGCGGACGCGGAATGCTCCGCGTCCCCTACGGCATCGAGAACAACCCGACTTCGTTCAACAACTCGCATGTCAACTCCTGGTTCGTTGACTACGGCAACGGCGTTCTGGGCGGCACGAGCGACTACGAGACGCCGATAAAGAACGTTGAAGCGCTCGGCGGTCTTTCGGTCATCAACCACCCCGGCGAATACACGGGCGCGCGCAACGAAAAGGATTTCGACAAGGCTTATAACGAAGACTACGACTACGACATAAATAAGTTCGCCCGTCTGCTCAAGATGTATCCCTCCTGCCTCGGCATCGATGTCAACTCCAAGGGCGACTACCGCACCCGCCACGACCGCAAGCTCTGGGATATCCTGCTCCAGAAGGTCGTACCCTCCGGGCGCAATGTCTTTGCTTTTGCAAGCTCCGACGCGCATCGCCTCTCCGCCATGGACAACGGCTGGACGATAATGCTCATGCCCTCGAACACGGTCGACAACCTCAAGGAATGCATGAAGCAGGGCGCGTTCTTCGCGGGAAGCAGATATATAAAGAACACCCCCGAGCTCGAACAGTTCAGCAAGGAAGTCGGATATAATGTCGCGGACGAGAACGGTCAGTGGTACGCATCGCCCGACCTTGTTCAGCCGGTGATAACAAACATCGCCGTTGACGACAAGGAGAACACGATAGCGATAACCGCAGAGAACTATCTGACAATTCACTGGATAGCGGACGGCAAGGTCATTCATGTCGGCTCCGAGATAGACCTCGACGACTACTCGGACGAGATAGGCAGCTATGTCCGCGCCGAGGTTTTCGGTGAAGGCGGCATCCTCTACACCCAGGCGTTCACCCTCGACTACGACGGCGCGCCGGAGGCGGAGAACAAGTTCTTCTTCGACTGGGGCAATGTAGTCAAGCTTTTCGCCGACTCGATTCTCTATGTCTGCGGAAAGAGCGAGCTGTTCTGCAAAATCTGGTTCGCGCTGACCCACAACGACGCATTCGCAAAGTAAGTTAATAAAAAGCGGCGGCAAGCCTTGAGTGGTTTGCCGCCGCTTTTTATTTGGTTATGACTCTTTTTCGTCTTTGTTTTTCATCTGCTTTTCAATCGACTCACGCCATTTGCGTGTCTTTATCATCTGAGCGCGTCTGCTCCAGATGATATAAATGAGCACCGGAGCGATAATGGTCGCCGCCTCATACTCGCTGTTATATCCGAAGATAAACAGGTACAACAAAGCCGCAGTTGCGATAACATCAAAAATAATGCCGATAACAAGATCCATAATTTTCTCCTTTTGCTGTAATTTTTATTTCATTTTATGATATTCCGTTTTTTGTCAAGCGCTTTTTCAATAGCGAACTTTATTTTGACAAAAAATAGCATTTTGCTCATTGCAAAATTTGGCAATATGCCGTATAATAACTTTGCAGAGTCCGTTTTTTGGTACACGAAATATTTTATAATATATCCGTAAATCAAATCGGAGGATATAAAAATGGCTAAAAAATCAAACCAGAAAATAAAACTGCTCTATCTGATGAAGATCCTGCTCGAAAACACGGACGACGAGCACGGAATGACGCTCGCCGAGATATCGGACGCGCTGGGCGAATACGGCATCGATGCGGAGCGCAAGACGCTCTACAACGACATTGAAGTGCTCTGTCTGTTCGGGCTCGACATCGAAAAGAGGAAGGGCAAGAGCGTGACTTATCATGTCATCAGCCGCGAATTCGAGCTGCCGGAGCTGAAGCTTCTTGTCGACGCGGTTCAGTCCTCGCGCTTTATCACGCACAAGAAGAGTAACGAGCTGATAAAGAAAATCGAGGGCTTTGCGAGCCGATATGAGGCGCAGGAACTGCAGAGGCAGGTCTTTGTCTCAACCGCATCAAGGCAATGAACGAGAGCATCTACTATGCCGTCGACTACATACACGACGCGATAAACCGCGACGCGAAGATAGCGTTTCAATATTTCACCTGGGACGAGCACAAGCAGAAGAAGCTGCGCCACGACGGCAAAATATATCGTATCAGCCCGTGGGCGCTGACCTGGGATGATGAAAATTATTACATGATAGGCTACGACTCGGACGAGAACAAGATAAAGCACTACCGGGTCGACAAAATGACAAAAATTCAGCCGACCGAAGAAAAGCGCGACGGCGCGGAGTTCTTCGCCGATTTCGATATGGCACTCTATTCAAAGCAGACCTTCGGAATGTACGGCGGCCGCGAAGAGACGGTCACGCTCCGCTGCGAAAACAAGCTCGCAAATGTCATGATAGACAAATTCGGCTTCGACACTGCGTTTTCAAATATCACCGACACGCACTTTGACATGCGCGTAAAAGTGTTTGTGAGCCCCGTGTTCCTGACATGGATAATGAACTTCGGCGCGGATGTGACAGTCCTCTCCCCCGAGAGTGTAAAAGATGAGCTCACCGCCCTCGCGTCGGATGTGCTCGCACAGTATAAATAAACAGAACAAATAAAACAGCAAATCCTATCCACGGCTTTCGTGGGTAGGATTTTTTCATTTCGGAGTGAGATAGGGATGTGTTGATAAGTTGGTGGTTGCAGGTATCGGATATAAGTAGTCGTATCAATATTGTAAATTGGCACAATCGCGTAGGGGCATATATTCCGTCGCAAAAATCGAATGCATAGACTGATATTCTGCTTGAGGCAAGCGACTTCGCGATGAATTTGTTATATATGCTGCTTCCGTTATAACCGTGAGACAGAATGGCTATCGGCTGATTTTCATCGTCTGATTCGGCTTTATACAATGTCCCGAATATGTTTTCAGCGCCATTTTTCAGCCATATATCTTCAACCGTATATTCTTTCTTTTCCTCCGCCAAGCAGATTGGCTTTTTGTTATATTTTATAAACGCAAACGGTCCCCAGCCGATGGCTGCACCCGTTGCAACAAGCCCTATCAAGACGGCAACGGCAAGAAATACAATTATGACTATCAACACTTTTACTATTTTTCCGCCCATATTTTCATCTCAGAACATCATCAATTCCGTTTTCCTCGATCACTCTGTCGAGTATCGGCCTTATGTATTCATCGCGCCATTTGAGCTGACCTGCGTGGTTCAGATGAATACCGTCTTTGATGAATAAATCGGTTCTGTACTCGCCGTCTTTATATGTCATATCCTCCGCATTTACGAAATACATATAATCTTTTGTGCTGCAATACTTTTCCAATTCATCGTTTATCATCTGAGTAATTTCCGTATACTCACTTCTTCCCGGCAGGAGAAGTCCGCTCATCACAATAAATTTTGCGTTTGGCAATCTGCGGTGAAACTCATCAAACATCTGTGCTTTATATTCCATACAAGCTTTTACTTTTTCTTCATCAGTTCCGGAAAGTGAGACATAATCGTTTGAACCGGTTTGGAAGAAGACGATTTTGGGATTATACGGATACAAAAGCTTGTCGGCATATTTGACAAGAAGTTTATCCGTACTTCCGCCGAAGGCGTGATTCTGTACTTTATATTCGCTAAGGTCATTTTCCATCTCAGTCCACAGCCTGAAATTCGATGCACCGTAGAAAATTATCTCGCCCTGTCTCTCTTCGGCATCATATTTTTCTGCTATCTGCTCAACTTCACTGTCCCAATTATACAGCGAAGAAAACGGACCCCAGCCTATCTTTGCACCGGTAATTATCAAGCCCAAAAGACAGGCGACAAACAGAGTCGCGACAACAGCGACAACTATTTTTACACACTTTTTCATATCGTCACTCCTTAAATTCAATTGTATATAAATCGAATGTGCCTTTACCCGAAAAGTTAATTGACAGCGTTTGACTGTTCGCGTCATGAACCTTATATTGCATAATTATTTTGCTTCTGCCGCATGGGGTTATCGCCGCAGACGCTATTGGAATACGGTTGGCGAAAACAACGATTTTTCCGTCAGCGTGCGAATCAATATCAAGGATAATCTCGCCGGTATCACTTACGAAGTCAAACCATTTGTAACAGACAGCGGTTCTGCGGTCAATATCCGCAATATATCTTTCGCCGCGGCAATCGGTGATTTTCGGAATATTTCCGTTATATCGCCTGTTGGATATATGCGGCATTCTACCGTTTGTTATATTGCAAGCAATAACTGCCGGATATATCCCGCTCGCCGACAAAGGCTTTGCTTCAAGTCCGCTGCTGCTGATTTCAACCTGGCAGATGCTTGAATCCTCATTAATTTTTATCGGCTCGGCGCAAGCCTGTCTGCTGTAATCGCTCGCATGAGTCAATCTGTGATAAAAAACATACCATCTGCCGTTTATGAATTCGATGCTGCCATGTGTTGTGCCTGTCACATTGAGACGGTCTTTTTCTTTGCGACCGTCAAATCCGACATCACCTGTTGAGACAATAGTTCCACCGTATTCAAAGTTCCTGTCAGGCTCTTTGCTCACCGCATAGCAAAGCTCGTGATTTTTCTGAGAGGAATATATGAAATAGTACATTCCGTTTATTTTACGAATAGATGAACCCTCAAAAAATGCATGATTTTCGAACAATGTTCCCTTGGTTTTTTCCGGGATTATCCTCACCGCCGCCGTCTTGACCGTCTGCATATCGTCGCAGAGAGTCACCGTATTCGCGCCCCATATCCCCGGCTCCGAGGTTATCTCGGCCTTGCTTTTGCCGTAAATTTTCTCAAAAATCGGCGATGCGGCTTTTCTCGCAAAGCGCGGCAGGCACATACCCTTGGGCATAGAGGTTCCGTAATAGAGACGTATCACTCCGCCGTCATTTATAACCGCAGGGTCGAAGCAGACGAATTTGTCAAACGGCGAGCCGTCGCGGTTTTTCACATAGCCGAGATATTCGTATTTTCCGTCCGGCTTATCGCATACTGCGACGCTGACGGGACCGTTATATCCGCCGCTTCCCTTTTCTCCGGCAAGGCAGTAGTAGAGATAATATTTTCCGTCGTTGCCGCGGACAACATCGGGTGCATACATATACGGTCTTTCGTTTGTGTAAAGTGCATCCTGTTTGGAGCAATAATTTATGCCATTGCTGCTCCAGTTACTCAGATTGTCTATCGGCGCGGAAAAGAATTCATAGTCAAGCTCACAAAAAGTATTGCCGCCTTCTCTGTCGTGGCTTCCGAACAGATATACCCTGCCGTCAAAAACGTGCGGCTCGCCGTCGGGAATATATTTGTCGAGCGGCAAGATCGGATTATAAGCATATTTCTTCATACTTTATTCACCCCACAAGTTTCTTGTATAACTTAATTATACAAACACCGAGTCTGATTAACAATCATCAGTTTGGATATTAATTGATATAAAACCAACACTCATGTCATATAACGATTCGATAATGCTATTAATTTTATCTGCCGCTTGATATCTCGTTCCTCTGGAAAGCGTGTTATTTCGTCTGTCATCCATGGTTTTTGTAAAAGTTTCATTTTTGTAAAAGTTTCATATAATTATGTATATAAATTTTATCTTTATGTTGAATTTGTATTGCTTTTTGGTTTTTGTTCCCGTATAATGGAGCTTGTCTGATACGACAGAATATCTGAAAGGTGCCGAATTATGAACACCGTGATAATAATTCTGCTTGTTGTGCTCGCGATAGCCGTTGTGCTGCTGTTCGCGATATGCGGCTTCCTGTTCAATCAGGTAATATGGTATAAGCCGATAAAGCTGCCCGCCGCAAAAGGCGAGGTTGAGGATGACTTTGCAAAAGATCACAGAAAAGCCGAAGAAGAGTTCGGAAAAATGCCGTTCGAAAAGCTCACGCTTACGGCATCGAACGGCGAAAAAATATATGCGCGCCTGCTCCTGCCCGAGAAGAGCAACGGGCGCATGATAATCGCCTGCCACGGGGCGCACAGCTCAGGGATATGCGAATTCTGCTTCTCCGCGCCGTACTTTCACCGCATGGGTTATACAATTCTGATGCCAGAGCACCGCGGCTGCGGCGAGAGCGAGGGAAAATTCTTAGGCTACGGCACGCACGAATCAAAGGACACTTTTCTTTGGATAGACTGCGCCCGCAAACGATTCCCGGAGCTCGACATATTCCTGCTCGGCGTGTCAATGGGCGGCGCGACGGTTCTAATGATGAGCGACAAAATAACCGACCCGACGGTCAAGGGAATCATCGCGGACTGCTCCTACACGAGCGCATGGGATGAATTCGCCTATCAGCTCAAAAATCCGTTCGGGCTCCCGGCGTTTCCCCTGCTATATATATTCGACCTGTATTGCCGCATAATCTGCAAATACAGCCTGCGCGACGCATCGCCGATAAAAGCCGTTCGCGGCGCGAAAGTGCCGATACTTTTTATTCACGGCGCAAAAGACGCGCTCGTGCCCGTAAAGATGCAAAAAGAGCTGTTTGACGCGTGCCCGACCCAAAAAGAAATGCTGACGGTCGAAAATGCGGTTCACGCGCAGAGCTACTATACCGACCCGCGCGCTTATGAGGCGGCGGCGGAAAAATTCATAAACGAATGCGAAAACACTGAAAATACATCTGCGCTTTCCGCGCCCGGAGGAGGAAAACAAATTGGCTAACAACGAAAGGCTGAAAGAAAAACGATACGTCGGAGTAAAAGAAACGGTTATCTACGGCGTAGCAAACGGCGGTCAGGTCATCGGATACAACATGGTCCGCATGCAGCTGACATTCTTCCTTGTGACCGTGTTCGGCATACCGAGCACAGCGGTCGCAACGATGATAACCGTCATGGGCATCTGGGATGCACTCAACGACCCGCTGATGGGAACGATAGTTGACAAGACCCGCACGAATCTCGGAAAACTGCGTCCCTATCTGCTCTTCGTCCCAATACCGCTCGGCATAGCGACTGTCGTATTCTTCGGCGGCGCGGAATTCCTCGCGGGAGTTCAGTCGACGACGCTCAAGATAGTCTATATGTGCGTCACATATTTCATCTGGGAGTTCTTCTACACAATAGGCGACATCCCCTTCTGGGGTCTGTCCGCCGCGATATCCCCGAACCCCGTTGACAGATCGAACGCCATAACCTCGGCGCGCTTCCTCTCCGGCATAATCGGCGGACTTTCTACGCCCGTTATATCCCTGCTCATCGACCTGAGCAACAAGGGCGTTATCGGAATCAATATGCGCCAGCTCTTCCTTGTCATGGGAATTGTCGCTGGCACTGTCGGCATGGGACTCTTCTCGCTCTCCGGCATCTTCTGCCGCGAGCGCGTGGTTCAGAATTCCGACGAGCCGAAGGTTCTCGACTGCTTCAGATTCCTTTTCAAGAACAAGCCCCTGCTTCTCATAGTCTGCTCCAACATTCTCGCAACCGTCGGCGGAGTTACCGACACATTCGCGCAGTATTTCTACATATTCTCCCTCGGCGCGGCGAGCTGGGGCACGATAATCGGAATCCCCGGAGTTATTTCCGGATTTTTGACTTATCTCCTCCTGCCCGCTCTCGAGAGAAGATGGACGTCGAAGCAGATAGTCGTTCGCACAACTATTCTCAAGGCACTCGTCGGTACGACCACCTTCCTAATCGGCATGAAATTCTATCGCAACCCGGCGGTCATTGTCCCGCTGCTTATGATTCAGGGATTCATCTTCAGCTCGCTGACTAGCATAAACATGGTCGTCCCCACAAAGATGATAGGCGACACTGTCGACTACATGGAGTGGAAGACGGGCGAAAGAAACGAGGGCATGGCGTTCTCGCTGCTGACCTTCATCAGCAAGCTCACGGGCTCGCTCTGCACGGCTATCGCAACGGCCATAATCCCGGTCATCGGCCTTGTCACCGTTCAGCTCGCGGACAACTCGCTTCAGCTTGTTGAAAACCCGCAGATAAACACCCGTTTCTGGCTTTGGGCTCTGGTCACCATACTCCCGCCCGTGGCGTCGCTCATCTCGCTCATACCCTACAGATTCTATGACCTCGAGGGCAAGAAGCTCAAGGACATTCAGGAAGAGATGATTGCTCGCCGCGAGTTCAACTCGAAGACGATATCCAAGTCGGAAGGAGAGATATAAATGGAACGCAAATGCCCGAAATGCGGCGGTAAGCTCGGAATATTCGACTTAAAGCCCAACTGCCCCCACTGCGGATGCAGCATCATGTACTACGACATGGACAAACGCCTTGAGGAGGACTCGGTAAAGGCCGAAGCCGAATGGCAAAAGCTCGATGAAATACTCGACAAGATAACTCCCGCGTTCATCAAGAAAAAGAGAGCCGCGAGAGAAGGAAAAGAGAAAAACGAAAAGGATTCAAGCGAAAAATAATCCTAAAGCAGGCGCGCCCGCAGTTATTCTGCGGGCGTATCGCTTTTTGTGGGAATTTGCAACAAATTTTAGTAAAACTGTGGTAAATTCCGCAGCAATATGTTAAAATCCGATAAGAACGATGATTTAAGGAGAGGGTATTATGCTTCGCAGACAGATGCAGCTTGATTTTTCAGGAATAAAGACATATTCAGCCGAGGATCGCCACAATCTCGTCACCATAGACAACATGATGACCCCCGGGGTCACCCCGCACGAGGAATACAAATACGAAGGCTTTGATGAGCTTGTTGAGAGGATAGTCAAGGCGCGCAAGAACGGTCATCCCGTCATATGGAGCATGGGCGCTCACGTTGTCAAAAACCGCCTTTCACGCTATGTCATAGAGCTGATGAAAATGGGCGTTATCACGCACATCGCCGCAAACGGTGCGACGAGCATACACGACTTTGAGCTGGCGTATCTCGGCGGCACCTCGGAGGATGTGCCGACCGCCATAGAGGACGGCTCATTCGGAATGTGGGAACAGACGGGAGCGTGGATGAACGAGGCTATTCAACGTGGCGCAAAGCTCAACATCGGCTACGGCGAGGCGCTCGGCGAATATATAGACATGCACCCCGAGAAGTTCCCGAACCGCGAGGACTGCATACTCTGGAACGCATATAAACTGGACATTCCCGCGACCTATCACATAGCGCTCGGCACGGATATCATCCACCAGCACCCCACCTGCGACATGGAGGCTATCGGCAAATGCTCGGGCATTGATTTCAAGAAGATGGCTTACAGCGTGTCGCAGCTTGACGGCGGCGTTTTTCTCAACTTCGGCTCTGCCGTTATCGGTCCCGAGGTGTTCCTCAAGACTCTTTCAATAGCGCGCAACCTCGGCTATCCCACGTTCAACATAACCACGGCGAACTTCGACCTCGTGCGCCTGGGCAACTTCCGCTGCAAGATAGGCTACGAAGATCCGAACTATTATTACCGCCCCCGCAAGAATATCGTCAACCGCCCGACCTGCCGCGGCGGTTGGGGCTGGCACTTTGAGGGCGACCATCAGATAACCATACCCACGCTCTACGACAAGCTCAAAGAGCAGCTTTGATTTGAGGTAAGATATGCTTTCAAAAGAACAGGTCAAAAAAATATGCGCCGGCATAAAAAATGCGCGCATAGGCATAATCGGCGACTTCTGCGTTGATATCTACTGGCACGCGGATATGACGAAATCCGAGCTCTCGCGCGAGACTCCGCACTATCCCCTGCCGATAGTCGGTGAGAGAGTCTATCTCGGTGCGGGCGGAAATGTTGCGTCGAATCTCGCGGCGCTCTCCCCCAAAGAGCTTATTCCGATATCCCTTATCGGCGGCGACTGGCGCGGCATGCTCATGGAAGATATATTCCAAAAGAGCGGCATGAACAGGGATTTTGTCATCAAAGTGCCCGGCCGCTTCACCAACGCCTACTGCAAGCCGATGCGAAAGGGCATATCGGAGCTTGAATATGAAGATCCGCGCCTCGACTTCGACAACTACGAGCCGATATCAAAAGAGACCGAGGACAAGGTGATTGAAAATCTCAGAAAAATCTCCGGAAATATCGACGTGCTCTGCGTTGCGGATCAGTTCAGATTCGGCATAATCACAAAGCGCGTGCGCGATGAGATAATTGCACTTGCAAAATCGGGGCTCACCGTCATTGCGGACAGCCGACACAACATCGGCAAATACACTGACTGCATATTGAAGCCCAACGAGGTCGAATGCTGGCGCGCAGTGTATAACAACGAGGGCTACATAGACGCAGGATATGACGAGTTCATCGAAGCGGCAAAGCTGCTCGCGAAAAAGAACCGCTCGACCGTGTTCTGCACGCTCGGAAAGCGCGGTTCGATAGTCACCGACGGCGACAGGACGGAGAAAGCCGACGCGGTGCTGTTCGACGGCGAAGTTGATATCTGCGGCGCGGGCGACACCTCGCTCTCCGCATTTTCTGCGGCAATCGCCGCAAAGACCGAGCTCAAAGCGGCGGCTCAGTTTGCGGGGCTCGCGTCCGGCGTGACGGTCAGGAAAATCGGCGTCACGGGCACGGCATCGCCCGAGGAAATAGAAGCGCTCGCACAGTAAAAAATAAAACCAAGAGGCACAGGAATGAGTTTTTCAATTGAAACGATAAAAGAATACAGCGGCAGGGGCTTCAAATGCGCGCTGTTCGATTTTGACGGCACGATAAGCCTTATACGCGAGGGCTGGCAGAAAGTGATGATTCCGTATTTCTGCGAGGTCATCGAAGCTCTCGGCACAAATGAAAATAAAGACGGAATATGCGAAGAGGTCACTGAATTCGTCGACCGACTGACCGGCAAGCAGACAATATTCCAGTGCATCGCGCTCAACGAGGCTGTTGTTCGCCGCGGCGGAGAGCACGTTGACCCGGGCGAATACAAAAAAGAATATCTACGCAGACTCGAAACGCGGATAGCCGACAGAAAAAATGGGCTCGAAAGCGGCTGTCTCTCCCCCGCCGATCTCGCGGTAAGAGGGTCTGTCGAGTTCATAAAGGCGCTGAGGAAAGCCGGAATAAGATGCTTCCTCGCGAGCGGAACGGACGAAGAGGATGTCATATATGAGGCGTCCTTAATCGGAGTCAAAAATCTTTTTGACGGCGGAATACACGGCGCGAAGGACGCTCTGCTCGACTGCTCAAAAGAGGCGGTTATAAAGAACATGATTGAAGAGCAGAAGCTAGATCCGGAGGAGCTTGTCACTTTCGGCGACGGATTTGTTGAGATAGAGCTCACGGCAAAACTCGGCGGATACGCAGTCGGCGTGGCGACAAACGAAAAGACCGGCGACGGAATAGACGAAAAGAAACGGGCAAGGCTCATGTCGGCGGGCGCCGATATGATAATCCCGCACTTCGAGGGCACCGACGCGATACTCAAAGCACTGCACATATAAACACAAAAAAGAACAGGCGTTCTGCGGCAAAACCGTAAAACGCCTGTTTTTTTATAATTCTATCCAATCTTTTGTTTCGTTGTCGTACTCATACAGCACCTTGTTCTGCTCATCGTACGCGAGCAGGACGTCGTCGCTGTCTTCAAAAGTTATTTTATAGGTCTTGCACTTGACTCCGTTCACGGTCACGGTCTTGCCCGTTGATGAAAAGCCGTCGCCCAGGTCGGCATATGCGCGAAATTTCGGAACCCCGAGCATTCTTATCGCATCAAAATCGACCTGAAATTCCGTAGTCTTTGACGCAGTATTTGAAGAACCGGAAGCCCGGCGGGTCGTTTCCGCGCCGCGTGCGGAGGTCGCCTTTGTTGTCTCCGCCTGCGTGGTCGGCTCGGTGGTCGGCTCCGTCGTCCGCTCCTCGGTCGTCGTTTCGGGTGCAGTCGTCGTTTCCGGCTCGCGCGCCACTTTAGCGCACCCGGCAAGCGAGATTGCCGCAAGAAGAAGGGCTAAGGCGGACACGATAATTTTTCTGTTTGATTTCATTATTTTTCAGCTCCGTGAGTATATTTCAGACATTTTCGCGCCGCTTTATCCGCGCGCCGTCAAATTCATAAACCTCGTCGCAGAGGATCGAGATATCGCCCTCGTTGTGCGAGACTATGAGCATGGTTTTTCCGCTCGCTTTAAAGCTCAGGAAGAGCTTTCGCATCTCCTCGACTGCGTCCTTGTCGAGCGCGTTCATCGGCTCGTCGAGAATCAGTAATTGCTGATCCTCCATTATCGCCTGCGCTATGCCGAGGCGCTGTTTCATACCGAGCGAATATTTGCTGACACGCAGTTTTGATGACGGGTCGAGCCCGACTTTTTTCATGGCGGACTCTATCTGATCTTTGCCGATCTTGCCGCGTATTGAGGCGAGATATTCAAGGTTTTTCATGCCGCTGTAATTGGGCAGAAAGCCGGGCGCTTCGATTATAATTCCCGTGTTCTCCGGGAAATCCGAGTCCTTGCCTATCACCTTGCCGTTGACGGTGACCGTGCCGCTGTCGGGCTTCATGAATCCGCAAATGAGCTTTAAAAGTACGGTCTTGCCGCTGCCGTTGTCGCCGACGATGCCATATATTCTGCCCTCTTGCAGTTGCATATTAACATCTTCGAGAACCGTTTTCCCTTTGAAGCTTTTTGTCAGCTTATCTATAACTATAACATCAGTCAAAATAATGTCCTCCTTTCAAAGCCCTTCTCTTCACTGCGCCGGAGCAGAAAAAGACAAGGATTATCACCGCCGCGTCTGCCAAGAGCACTGCCGCAGCCGTTTTGACATCGGTCAGCTGTTTTGCCATGCCGTATGCGCCGAGCATGGCGAAGCTGAAGCTTTTCAGCTTTCCGCATATGAGCCCCGTTGTGCCGACAACCGCAATTACAATTGCCGCCGCAGGCTTCTGCCCGAGAAGAAAACGCAGAAGGCACAGCACGCACATTGACGCGCCGAGCGCGAGCGGATATGCCGCCATGCGCATAAGCTCAAAGGCGGAAAGCGTTCCGACTTTTTCCGCAGCTGCCGCGCAGACAGCTATGCCGATAAGGCAATAGAGCACGCACCAGAGAAGCGCGGACGAAACGGTTTTTATCCACCATTTGAAAAAGCTCTTCGAGCGCGGCAGGACGAAATACGGCATTGCCTCGGAATCGAGGACCGAGCCTGCCATACCGAGAAAGAGTCCCGCAAAAAATGTTCCGAAATAGCGGAAGAAGCCGAAGAGATCAAACTGTCCGCTGTGTTCAACGCCGCCGACGGCTTCTGTGAAAACAGAGAAAAATGTTTCCCGCTCGCCGCCGAAAGACGATAGCACGCAGACCGCCCATATAAGCAGAGACACGGCGAGATACGGCAGCATATTGAAAAGCCGATGCCGCAATCCCGCAAAAAAAGTTATCTTCATATTCGAGTCCCCACTGTTATTTTGAGATCGACATGCCGAACGGCGCGAAGAATGCACGCGACAATAATCGCCGCAAGCAGGCAGAAATACGCGCACGAAAAGCCGACCGACGGCAGACCGGCATCTTCTGAGAAGCCGTGATTCGAAAATACGGAGATAAAAAACGGGAGGTACTTAAACCTAATCAGATATGAAATTATATGCTGAGCCGAGAGCACGGCAAAGCCCAGCACGCGGCTGCCGCTTAGATTTATCAAAAACAGAAGCGAGCCGCAGAAAAAGCCGTAGCCGAGATTCAGCGCCAGGGCATAGAATGCCGCGAGATACGGCGTAACAGCCGGCATGAAAAGCTTCGGGTCGACTGTGATATGATAAGACGAAGCCGCCGCATCGCGCATGACAAGCTCATAAAACGGCGCGCTCCACACATTGCCCGCAAAGGCGTTGGGCGAAAAGAATATCACGGTCACCGCGAGCGAAAATATATAATACACGACGCAGGAGATCAGGATATACATGAGCTTTCCGACTACCCACTGCACCCGCGAACAGCGCACGAGCGAATACATCGCGCTCTGCTCGGTAAAAGGCGCATCGGCAAACAGGAGCATAAGCCCGAGGAACATCAATGTCGCGATATGGAGCGTTGAGCTGTTATATATAAACGGCTCAAATATGTTAAGCGGATCTCCGCTCGCCCGGGCGAATTGCATAAGATTCACGGAATCGAGCAGCGAAGCGGCGGCGCAGACGAGAAAAGCCGTAACAGTCCGCGCACTGCCGAGCCATGTGCCGAACTGCCAGCGCATCACAGAGAGACACTGTTTCATTGCAGCAGCCTCCTTCGCGCAAAGAAGATGAACGCCGCGCAGCCGAGCACCAGAAGCACCGCCTGATACAAAAACAGGAATCCGAACGACGGCAGAATATCGGGCAGGATAGTATTGGTCGGGCTGAACTTTTCTTTTTGCAGCGCGCTCGCGACGAGGTGCATCAGGAAGAACAGCACGAACGGACCGCAGAGAGCCACATATCTGTTGGGCACCGCGGCGGACAGAGCCGTGCCGATAACTCCCCACACGACGCCGAAGAGGAACGCGAGCAGGATTATAACTCCGACCAAGCCGAGCCCGCCCGCGATATTTTCAAACGGCTGCAATATGCTTTCGTCGATCGGAGTCTTCGAGTGTCCGTTCGGGACATACGGGTCGCAGAAAATGAGCATTATGAGCGCAAACACCGCAAGCGGCAAAGCGTTTGCCGCGCCGCCGCAGACAGCGTTTGAAAAAAGTCTTGAGAAAATATATTTTCTGCGGCTCTTCGAGCGCACGAGCATAAAGCGCAGGTATCCGCTGTTATACTCATCGCAGAAACGGAACACGCCGGGCATAACGGTTATAATCGGCGTAAAGATAAGATATCCGCCGAGCGCGAGGGACGAGAAAAAGAAATTGATATAATCTGCCTTGTTATCCCACCGCGCAAAATACAGAAAATACTGATACTGCGGCTCGACAAGCAGAACAAGTCCGAGCAGCAGGGATATCAACATCCCGGTTGAAAAAAACTGACTTTTTACATCCTTTCTGAGCATAGGATCACCCCGCTCAGGGCTTTATGATCGTTGTGGGATCAATACTTGCGCCGCCCTTCGTGGCTGAAATATTCAGGTGAGGACCTGTTCCGTATCTGCCGACAAAGCCGATACTGTCGCCGCGGGCGACAACATCGCCCACCTTAACGGAGAGATTTGCCGCGCTGTATTCAATGACATAGCCGTTGGCGCAGGTCAGCACGGCACACGGAGTTTTGCTTTCATCATCTTTGTTATATATCTTCGTAATTTTTCCGGTGGCGCAGGCAACAACCTTTGCGCCGAAATCAGCTTTGATGCTTATGCGCTTATACTGAGTGCTGTACGGAGAGGAAAGCTGTGTATAGCCGGGCACGGGCCAAATAAATCCTGCGGCGCTGACATTTGCATTTGACGCATCTGTTTTCTTTGTTGTCTTTTCCGTCTGCGCGGCGGCGCTTGCTTCTTTGGCAGTGCTTGCTTCCTTTGCGGCGGTTTCCGGTGCGCCGCTTTCGGGAGCAATATCCTTCGCCGTGTTGTTCTCCCCGGTCTCTGCCTGCGCCCCTATTCCGGCCGGGTCGGCAGTTGTGCTCGGGTCTGTTTCGGGTTTGCCGCTGCAGGAACAGAGTCCCAGCATGAGTGCGATTGCGGCAGCGAGCGATACGAATCCTTTTGTGCGTTTCAACATTTTGTTTTCCTCCTTTTAGTTATTCGTATCTATTCGTAACGGCGTAAAATTCACCGGTTACGGCATTGATTATAATATCATTTTCATATTCGCCGTATTGCTCCAGCGTTGCGGTAGTAGCGATACAAAAACGCCAGCACGGGAACACGGTCGAATTATATGTTTCGGGGTCTTCGACCGACATATATTCAAAGCTTATCTCTTTTACTATAGAGTCTTTGACAAGTCCCGCGGCGGCAAGCTTCTTCTGCAAAACTGCGAGAACGCCATCGAGCGTCATAACCTTGCTGTTTACGATTTTCGACTCACCAAGCTCAAGCCTTGTGAGCCTTGCATCAACAACGCCCCTGTCGTCTATTGCGACGGTGCATCCGGTGCTGTCCGGCTCGCCGCTCGAAAGCGGTATTCCGTCTGCGACCTGGACATATTTATATTCATATCTGCCGCGTTTGGCACGGTTGCCTCGCTCGGTCAGAGGTTCAACGACCTGCGAAGAGACGAGCTCAAAATCGGTCATTCCGAGACGGCCGAGAAGCTTATCCGACAGGCGGCGCGCATCGTCGGGAGAGATATTGCAGCCCTTTGCCCAGCCGGGTTTCAAAGCAGTCGGATGGTTTGACGCGCTCAAAACTTCGGACACGCCGAAATAAAATCCGCCCGGGAGCAGCCCGGCAGACGGATCGTCCTCCGTCGTTTTCTCCGAGCCGGGATTGAACATCGGATCGTCGCCGGAGAAGAACAGGTCTTCAAGCTCGAGCAGGTCGAAGAAGCGGTACTGCGCGGAATATGTCCGTATATCTCCGGTTATCTTCGGCACTTTTATATCGGCGTCGATATGCACGGTTATGCCGCCGGATGAAATGTCACGCTTGAGATGCTCGGATTCGGCGAGAGTCAGCACACCCTCTCCGCTCCTGCCGTTATCGGCGGGAGCGCTCACGAGGGACTCGACGAGCAAATCATTCGAGCTTTTTGCGCGCAGGACATTTCCGTCCATGACAGACTCGGGCGTTTTTTGGCATGCCGCAAGCAGCAATATAGAAAAAGCAAGAAAAATCAAAGCAGATTTTTTCACAAAAAATATCCCCTTTCCCGCCGCCGAAAGCGGCTTTTAACAGGATAAAATTCGGGCGAAAAATCCCGACGAAAATGGCTTTTGGGAAGTCTTGACATTTTATATTATACACCGAGAAAATACATTTGTCAAATTTAGCATAATAGTGTATAGACCGAAAAGCTGCTGTCGCTGTCGATTTTGAAATCCACGCTGAATGCACTTTTTCTAACAACCAAAAACTCATGCATATCTGGGTGAGCGTGGCGTATCTCGAGATTGCGCAGAGTTATATTCCGACAATCTTCAACGGCTATGTTAGTCACCTTACCGTCGATAACAAAAATCGAATCTCCGCCGTCGAAAACAAGATCCGACACGCCGCGAGATACGGCTCTTTGCGGCACTCGTATATATGGATTTTGAGCTCCGCGCAGTTTGCAACTGTTTTTTGGCTCTGAGCGTTCATACATTCATGAATGCCAAATCACCGGTTGCAGCAATTAAAGTTCGCTTTTATTTATTTTTTTGTTTTATTTTTTTACGGTCTTCAATGGTTTTCAGTGTTAGTATTGACGCAACCACTGCAAAGGACACAACCACCTCAATGCATGTTTTAATCAGTTTTATATCATAATCCTTGCTATTGTCAAAAATAACATGCACTGTGCCGTCCGGCTCCGTCATCTCAAAAACAGCGTACGACGGCGATATAGCACTCGCTACTTTTCCGGTGTTCTTCATTTCATAACGAACTCCGTTTTTGACGCGCCGGGTCTTATAAAGCACCTCGTTGCTCCAATACGAACTGTTCGCAGTTGTATCCGGTATTTCATCACAAGTGATATTATTTGCATTCCTGTCAAAGGTCGCTGCAATATCTTCCCTGACAAAATAGACGGCTATGTTATCTCCGTTCCAACCGACGCCGAAACGCCCGCTGCAATCAAGAGTATATCCATAGGCAAACTTCCCGTCTTTGTCATACACCGATATGCTGTTGTGACCATTTTTTGATTCACCGACAATGGCGATATATCCGCTGTCGCTTACATCAAAGCAGGATATCGACTCCCAATCGGGCTCTTTATTTGTCGACTCAAAATTGATACTCCCAAGAAATCTGTTCCTCTCTTCGGCACTCAATTTCGTCGTCGAAAAACCGATATCCAGCGGCAAAGCCGAAACGGTCGCGCTGAAAATAAACATTATGCAGACAAGCGCGGCTGCCGCGCCGCCCAAAAATCTGCCGAATTTATGTATCACTCTGATGCACCTCGCAATCAATATACCCTTATCCCCGCGATATGCGGCTCTTTGCGGCACTCGTCTATATGAATTCTTAGCTCCGTGCAGTTTCTTATCACGTGCATCAGGCGGCATATTTTTTTATAGCCGACGGTCGTGCCGCTGTATACGGTCCTCTCCCCGTCCTCAGCTTTCAATGCCGAGATAAACTCTGCGAGCTTCTCCGAAATATCCTCATTCGGGACTATGCCGAAATCGGCGGCGTTAAATATTTTTTCAGAGTTGTCCTCCAAAAATTCACTGCTAATGAGTCTATTCTATCAGATTGCACGGCTAAGAATCAAGACGGAAAGACGAAAGAGCGTCCTCTTTTCGGAGAACGCTCTTTGATGCAATTTCACTGTGCTATGCCGGGATATCTTCCAAAAGACTCTCAAGCGCATCTTTTACAAACCCGACCGACTCCTTGTGATACTGCGCCTGCAGGTCTTTGCGGAAGCACGAAATATCCGCATCGCCGCAAATGGCGTGAAGCTGTTGAACGGCGGCGTTTCTAACATAACAGTCCTCGTAGGATATGTATGATTTTATTTTATTCGCCGCATCGGCTTCACCCAACGCATACAGCGAACAAGCCAATATAGCTCCCGCCCGATCTGATTTTTCGTCTTTACGAGCAGACAAAAGCAGAGCGCGCACCTCGCTCTTATAAGCCGCCGGATTCATTGACGCGGTATCGTACAGTGACGAATACACATATCCGCGGACAAGTTCCGAGCTGTCGGCGATACGCTTTTCAAGTCCGTTTATCGCCTCGCGGCTGTCGGTTCCGCTCAGAGAATCGCAGGCATTGACCCTAACGAGCTCATCCCGGTCATTCAGAAGGCGCAGCAAAATATCGGTATATTCGCCGCGCGCACCGCCCAGCACCTGCGCGACCCTGTTGCGAATCTCAGGATTACAATCGCGCGAGAGCCTTTCAAGTTCGGGATATACGGAGCTGTCGATATTTATACCCTCAAGGTCGTTTAGAAAATCTATCTTTTTGTCGGTTGCGGTTTGCATGGTTTAGAGTTCCTTATAATATTTCACACTGTCAGCGCACGGCCTGTGGTTTTGAGCGCGGACTTGTTGAGTTCATCGTTATCGAGCACGAGCTCGCCGTTGATAAACACTTTCTTTATGCCGAAAGACTTCGTCTGATCGGGCGTTGCATTCTTCGTCTCGTCCTCATCGAACACGGTAAAATCGGCGAAATAGCCGGGTTTTACATATCCGCGGTCTTTGAGCATGAATCTGTCGGCGGTCGCGCCGGTCATGCGGCGGACGGTGTTGGGCAGAGTGTCGCCCGTACCTCTGAGAGAATCGCGCAGGAACTTCGGATAGCAGTCATAGATAGCCGGGTTCTGAACGCCGAAATCCTCGACCCAAGCATCGGTCATGTAGAGGCAGTTGGGGTTATGCTCGAACTCGCGGATTATCTCGGGAGTGCTGTACGGTCCCATATTGACTCTGCCCTTGAAGTCGCTCTCCTCGCAGAGTTGGAGATACATGTCGAGATCCGATTTTCCGTTCTCCTTTGCTATCTCGTGGACGGTCTTGCCCTCATATTTCTCATATCCCGGACCGATATACGCTATCTGAATATCCTTGAAGCCGAATCCGAGAAGTATGCTCGTCGCCTTGATGAGCACGCTGAGTTTGAGCTTGTTGAGCGGCTTTTTGCGCTCCTCTTTGCTCATTCCCTGATACCACACGGGGAGCACGACCGTTATGACGGACACGCCCAGAGTTTCATTATATATATCGAACATCGCGTCGACGCCGTTTTCGCGCAGACTATTCTGAATGGCGACGAACTCATCCTTGTCGCCGAACGACTGGCGGCCGACAAATATCGCGTGCGAATGCTGGAGCTTGAGGTTCGTACCCTTTGATATTTCAACGAGCTCATCCTCGGCTCTGAGCAGATGCGAACGTCCGAAAAGTGAATCGTAGGACATTGAGACTTTGCTCTCCGCCCTCGGATGGACAGTGAGCGGCTTATTATACTTACAGCAGAGCTTGACAACTTTTTTGAGCTCCTCTGTGTCGGCATAGAGCCCCGGCTCATACATCAGACCGAGCGAGACGCCCGCCGCGCCGTCGCGCAGGTTATCTTCGAGGATGCCGAGCATTTTCTCCTCCTCCTGCGCCGAGAGCTTTCTGTTTTCATATCCGGAAACAGACGCACGCGCCGAGCAATGACCCACGAGCGTTGCGATATTGCAGGGCATATTTCTGTCTATAGCGGCGTTGAATTCTTTTATAGAGCCGTATTTCCCGGTGGTGCCGTTGAAGAAGAAAAGACCGCCACCTATCTTGTCTTTATAGGGCGTATCATCGTCAAAGCCGATGGCGGAAAGGCCGCAGTTTCCGGTCACGAACGTGGTTATGCCCTGGCGTATAAACGGTTCAAAATATTTGAGCGGTTCCGTCTTTATGGCGAACCAGTCATTGTGGGAATGGGGATCGATAAAGCCGGAGGCGAGCGACCTGCCCTCGAGGTCGATAACGCTGTCGGCACGGCTCTCGTCAACATCGCCCACTTCAATTATTCTGTCTCCCTCGAACAGAACGCTGCCGTTCACGGCGTCGCTGCCCGTTCCATCGTAGATCCTGCAGCTTTTAAGTAATGTTGCCATAAACTCCACCTCTTCCTTTATGTTTGAATAAAAATAACTTCGGAAATTCAGCCCTCTGCGGGCTTATAGTGGCTCACATTCGCGTTGATGAGCTTATCGTAATCGACAACATGGAACAGCGAGCCGTCCTCCATGGGATAAACGCAGACATCCTCCGCCTCGTTGTCATAGTTCGGGCAATATCTTGCGAACTCCACGCGAACCGAGCCGCCCTGTATTCTGTCGAGCTTCTCTTCGAGCGGTATCGCGCGCAGGAAAGTCATTGTTTCGAGGTCATATTGAAGTATCTCGCCGACATTGTGGAACTGCGAGGTGTAGAGATATCCGTTTTCCCTGTCTATCGCACACCACGGGATGCCGTCGGTCAGATACTCGCTCGACAATCCCGGTATATTTGAGCGTTTTGCAGTCATAGAGCAGGATGAAATTATACAGATGCTTTCCGTCAACCTTGCCCTCGACAGGCGCGTATATATAGATGTTGGCGCAGTCGATGCCGCCGATGTGATTGCTGCCGTATATCCACAGAGAAAACTGCTTTGCTTACAGCAAAACGGGCGAGACAATCGACGCAAAGTGCCGTTTTCCGGGAATGAAGCGAAGATATATTCGCTCTCCCCAAGCAGAATGACGCAAAAAGCGCAGGTTCAGCTGCACGGCGGAAGAATTCATCTCGAAACAGTCCCCGGCGAAGCGCTTATAATTGATATTAATATATGAGATGTGCATTTCAATAGATGTCTTGAGATGTCTTGATTTTAATATTTGTAAATAAAATATTTATCCTTAACTAAAGAAGAAAGTTTATTTCTGATATCATCGGCACTTCCGACTTCGATTGTTGATTTATCAACAACTTGCGTATATACCGAGAAGTTTATTGAACAAGTAGGTCAATGCATCACTCTCCGACGGGAAACCCATGCAACAAAACTCCGTTTCTCTTTCCCTTTCCAGAACTTCCCAACGAAAATAGTTTTTCCTTATGCAATAACCGTCCCTCACATTGTTGTCAAAATCAAACAATACAATATCAGGATTTATTCCGTTCTCTATAAGCTGATCAACAAATTCCTGCCGCGTCATGTTGGCTCTCCTTTATATATCTGCGAGTTCATCATAACATGCAAAAATTATCAAGTCAACATTTCTTTGCCGCTAAGAGTAAAAATACATCTGCGTGTATCAGAGCTACTTATTCCCTTTGGCTGTATTTATGGAGGCGATAAGGATTCTTTTTATCTCGATACATCTATTAAGCATCGTTTTGTCGTCATAATATCCGCTCTCAATCAAAAATTTCATAATCAGCGAACTTTCTGCCATTTTTTCCTCGCTCCTTTACCAAATGCTTTTCTACCGCATGTAGAAAAGCTATCTTACTTTTTCACTGTTCACTATTACTTTTAACCTTGCCAAAACTCCGAGCAAATCAGTGAAGAGTTAAAAGTGAAAAAGTAAAACTCCCGCGCTAATGCGCAGGAGTTTTGTCTATGGGCTCCGGAAAAGATATTTTCGGCAG
>ERZ780137.712-NODE-712-length-25623-cov-5.468007_pt1 | contig 25623 bp, 20 predicted proteins | sample MGYA00511020_ERZ780137 | MGnify/ENA primary metagenome ERZ780137 (study PRJEB29588, sample SAMEA2157917) | human gut metagenome | biome: human gut; feature: human-associated habitat; material: faeces | place: Denmark | collected 2008/2010 ... | reverse complement strand
ATCGAGTGTTTGGTTGGGGCAAATAAATTGCTGTTAACTATTGAGTTAATAGAAGAAGTCTTATGTGATTTGGAAAGTGATGAGAGTTCATATGATACTTTATTAAAATTAGTTTTAAAGGAAAAAGGTGAGAGAAAACAATTTGCATATATATTGTATATTCAAAAAATAAATAATGGATATATAATGAAGGCTAAAGATTATGTGATTTTGAAAGGTTTAGGAAAGCCATCGCAAAAAATAGTCAATTATTTTATACCTTTTTTCTTAGATTTAGTAAATGGAGATTTTAGAACTAATATCAATCTTTTTGAATTAGGAGATGCATTATCAAATGTTATTGTAAAACCAAATAAGATAACACCCAAAGTTGGATATGCACGTAATAAAAATTTGAATCTAGCATTAAAGACTACTAAAAATATAGATTTGAAAAAAGTGCTATTCTTTTACTTTAATACTACAATGTCCGTCAAAGCAAGTTTGGATGAGTTGTTTAGACTTTTGAATATGTATCATGATGTTCAACCAGGTGAGTTAATTCGAAAACTACAATCATTTCCAATATGGGTAAAGGCAACTGGAATAGAACAAGGTAAAAGTAATAATATAACTACGGAGAACTATCTTAAAATCGAGCCACAAATTGAAGTCGGAAATGTTATTTTAATGTCAATTGTTGACTATGATTATGTTTTAAAAGAATTTGTTGCCAAGCCATATACCGGCTCTATTTTTTAGGAATTAAGATAGTCACAGGAAAGACAGAGGTATGGAAGAAATAGTAGTTATATGTATAAATAGGGGCGATTACTATGATACGTTTATCTCTTTGTCACTTTGTTGAAAAAATATACTAGAATGTGGGGTAAACGCTATCCCCCCTAAGTGGGGTATGAATCTTTTCGCAAAAGGTGACAGTTTCGCTATTTAGTATAAGAAGAAACTTTCACCGCATGTGGAGACAGTCTGCCTTCTGTCGAGAAAAGCCCAATAAATCAAAGGATTTCGCCATTTTGGGAATAAAATAGATGTGTGTTTCTGTTTCCATAGAGTGATGATATAACTGGAGTTTTACCCCAGGGGATAGGCTTTTGGGAATAAGAAATACACATTTTGGTGAAAGGATACTTTTTCGCAAAAGTAAATTTGTGATATGGGGGATAAAATTGTCACCCCACTTTGAACACCTATTGCATACTTTCGCTATGCAGTATAAAATCAAAGTTCAGGGGAATATTGAAACCGTTTGTCTGCTTTCAAAGAAACCTTGATTTTCTGCGGTTTGTAGGATATTAAGGGGAGAAAATGAATGTGTGTTTTCAGGTCTTTTGAATGAAACATTTGAATATTAAAACAGTGGGGTGTTTTGAGACTCTGCTGAATAATAGGCTTTTGCTAAAAGGTATCCAATAGTGTAATCGGCAGAAGTGGAATGGAGGGATTCTTCGAGAGTGAACTGAAAGGCCAGAACGGTTGCAGGATTTACATTGTAAACTCGGAAGGCAAAGAGAAGGAGGAACTGGCTTGTATCTTGGTACAGCATGGGCAGCATGTTCAGCTTACGATAGATGCCGATTTGCAGATTTCCTTGTACGAACAGTTTAAGGAAGATAAAAGCTGCTCGGTGGCCATGAATCCTTATACCGGAGAGGTATTGGCTTTGGTCAGCACACCGGCCTATGACAATAACGATTTTATTATGGGATTGTCCAGTGAACAGTGGACTGCGCTTAACGAGGATGAGAATAAGCTAATGTATAATCGGTTCCGGCAAGTGTGGTGTCCGGGGTCTACATTCAAGCCAATTACCGCTGCGGTCGGCTTGGAATCAGGAACAATCGATCCAATGGAAGATTACAAGGTCAAAGGAGTCATGGGATGTGCCAACCGCCACGTGGAGGAAGAAACGCTGATAAAGGCATATCTGATGGCTTGGAATGCGTTAGTGGAGAATCGAGAGGATTTCATGGAGCAGTGGACGGAACAGCTGCAGAGCGAAAACCTCTTGGAAGGTTATCGGGCAGAGAAGTTCATAGAATATACCGATGGGGCAGAGCCTTTGACGGAGATGGACACGGACTTCATGCTGAAAACGTTGGACCACATCAAGGTCTTTGAGGATGGAACATTGTTGGTAGTGTTCCTGGATGGAACGGAGATTGAATGTAAAAATGAAGAGGAGTAAGAAAAGATGCCGATTGGGAGTTGCAATTCCTGATCGGCTTTTTATCGGCTTTTTTTCTTGCTCTTTCATCTAGTAAAGTGCAGGGATTTGTGGTAATATTATATAAAATACGCTTTATGAAGGAGGTCAGATTTTGAATAATTTTAGGTTTAACTTAAAAGGTCAATTAAATGAAGTGAAGTTGCCTGAATATAAGGCTTTATGGCCTCTTTTTGAAACCATTGTAAACTCTATTCAATCGATTGAAGAGTCAACAAATTCTCAAAATGGCCAGATAACAATTTTAGCTAATCGCTTAGAAGATAGGCAAGTGAATATGGATGGAAATGAAGAGTTAAATCCATTTTATGAATTTCAGGTAATCGATAACGGAGAAGGCTTTAATTCTATTAATTATAACTCGTTTTTGGAGGCGTATTCCAATTTGAAAGTTTCAAAGGGGTGTAAGGGAATAGGTCGCTTTTTATGGCTGAAAGCATTTACTAAGGTTAATATTGAAAGCGTATATTGTGAAAAAAATAGATGGCTAAAAAGAAGATTTGAATTTTCAGCAGATAATGGGATTGAGCCGGAAAAAAATATAGAGGATAGTAGTATCTCGGAATATAAGACTGTTGTTACGCTTTCTAATTTCATATTGAAATATAGGAAAAAGGCACCATTGTCGTTGGAGGCTTTAGCAAAAAAAGTTATAGAGCATTGTTTGCCATACTTTTTGGGGGATAATTGTCCACATATTGTATTGAGGGATAATTTGGGAGAGACTTATGATTTGAACAAATACTTTGACAGTACAATAAAGGATTCGTTACACAGAGATGAATTTGAAAAAGACGGGAATAAATTTTCGTTGTATCATATCAGAATGGCAGAAGGTGCTGTGAAGCACGAATTACATTTTTGTGCCAGTAAACGAGAGGTTAAATCCTATGACTTAAGTCAATATATTACCGATTTGCAAAAAAGAATTGTAACGGATGAGGGGGAAGCGTTTTATTACTTAGGATATCTGACTGGAGAATATTTGGATAGAAACGTAAACCTTAACAGAACGGCTTTTGATTTTGAAGAAGAGGATACACTTTTTGCGAGTGTATCAGAAAGAGAACTCATTGAAATTGCAAAAGAGTATATTTTGGCTTATTTAATTGATGATTTAAAAAAGATAAAGGATGCAAAAAGAGACTTTATTGATTCATACGTTCAGAAAGAAAAGCCTCAATATCGTTATTTATTAAATAGAAAACCAGAATTGTATGATCAGATTCCTGCTAATTTAAGTAAAGAAAAATTGGAATTAGAATTACATTCTGCCACACAAAAATGGGAGACTGAAATTCATTCTCAAGGCAGAGAGATAGAAAAGAAGGTAAAAGACAGTAAATTTGACAGAGAAAACTTTAGTAAAATATTCAATGAATATTGCAGTTCAATTACTGAAATTAGTAAATCAAGTTTGTCAGAATATGTTATTAGACGAAAAGCAATATTGGATTTATTAGAAAAGGCAATAGAAATTCAAGAGGATAACCGGTATTGCTCAGAAGAAACTTTGCATTCTATTATTTGCCCAATGCGGTATACGTCTGATGAAATTGAGTTTGAGGAGATGAATCTCTGGATTATAGATGATAGGTTAGCATATCATACCTTTTTGGCATCTGATAAGTTGATGAAGTCATTACCAGTATTAGATACGTCGGTCGAAAAGCGTATGGACATTGCTGTTTTTGATCAAGCATTTTCATTTTCTGATAATCAGGATTTTTTTAATTCAATATCTATTGTTGAATTTAAAAAGCCGAATAGAAATGATTTAAAAGATGATGATAAAAATCCGATTAATCAAGTGCTTGGATATGTTAAAAACATAAAAGAGGGAAAAGCAAAACGTCCAAATGGCAGACCATTTGTAAATGTAAGTAATACAGCTTTTTATTGTTATGTGATTGCTGACTTGACAGATTCCATGAGAGAGGATGCAGTAAATGCTGGTCTTATATTGACTCCGGATGGAGATGGTTATTTTGGATATAATCAGACAAGAGGTGCTTATATTGAAGTAATATCTTATGATAAATTAGTAAGAGATGCTAAACAGAGGAATCAAATTCTTTTTGACAAATTGTTTAATCCGAAAGTAAATGAGGTTTTAAATTCCAAGTTGTTAAACGAATAGGGTTAATGTATAGTCATGGTGCCAATTAGACATTTCTAATTGGCACTACCCATTTAAAAGAAAAAGAACATTTAGAAGGCGGAAGAATTGAAGGTGAAAATATCAAAGCAAAGTTGCAGACAGGAGAGTTTGGTTTAGATATGGCAGAGTATATGGGCGAATATAAAATAATAAGAAGGATGGATGGTGGTGGAAATGCCAACGTTTTTGTTGCGGAGAATGCAAGAGGTGAAGAGGTCGCGATCAAAATTCTTCGAGAAGAAAGTGGTAACGGAAAAAAGGCGGTAAAAAGGAATAGAAAAAAGAGAATACGTTTTAAGATTGAGACGGAGATGGTAGTTGGGATTCAAGATGAAATTAAAGGGGTTATTCCTATTTTTTCTTACGGATTACCTGATGAAAAAACAAAAAAATATTGGTACGCAATGCCAATTGCTATACCCCTTGAAGATAAATTGAAGGAAGTGAAAAGTCTTGAAGATAAAGTGAATTGTGTTTTGGAACTGGCAAGAACTTTGGAAGCGTTACATAAAAAAGATATTGTTCATCGAGATATAAAACCGAAAAATATATACTTTTACAATGGTAAGTATTGTCTTGGAGATTTTGGCTTAGTTGACTATCCTGAAAAGAGAGATTTGACGTCGCTTCAAGAAGCAGTTGGTCCAAAGGCTACAATGGCTCCTGAAATGAGATATAATGCAAAAAATGCTGATGGTAAAAAGGCAGATGTGTATTCTCTTGCAAAAACATTATGGATTGTATTGACTGGAGTAGATCATGGATTTGAAGGTAGATATGAAGAAGATGATGCGATAATTGGACTGCGTAATGACAAGAGGTATAAAAAGGAACATTTAGTGGAATTGGAAGAACTATTAAAGCAGGCAACAGAGTACGATCCGTCATTGAGACCTAGTATGGAAACTTTTGTGACAACACTTGAAAAATGGTTAGAGGTAGTAAGCAATTTTCAAAAGAGCAATTATAGTGAGTGGAAATATTTACAGAATAGGCTGTTTCCTAAAACAGTACCATTACATGCTGAGTGGAGAGATATAGATTCTATTATAAAAATTTTAAATGATATAGGAAGTATGCCTGGACTAAATCATATGTTTTTGCCAACTGGAGGGGGACAGGATGTAGAATCGGCAAAATACGCAAACGAAGAAGGATGTATCTGTTTGGTAGCTGGAGGTTGTAACTACATATTTAAACCGTATAGGTTGGAATTAGAAAATTACGGGAAAAGAGATTATAGATGGGGTTATTTTAGATTACAATTAGAACCAATAGAACCTATTTCTAATGCGATATATGAGGATTGTCGTGAGTCATTGATAGAAGATTTTCCGGGACATTATATAGAGAGCAATCTGGCAAGTTATGGAAGATATGATGATGGAACAGAGTTTCCTAAAGGACACAGACAAGTCGACAGATTTTTGAATGGCTCGTTTGTTATCTTTTCAAAACAATCTGTATATAATCACATCTCTGGAACTTATGATGCAAGGCATAATAAAATGAGCAGTATGGAATTTCGACATTATATTGGAACTATGAGACAATCATATTATATGATGAAAGATTTTACTAAATTTTCAAGCATTTACCAGAAGAATCCATTTAGTATTAAAGAAGAAAAAGAGGATGTAGAAATCCATAGGAGAATAGAAGAAAGTTGTAAGTTTGACAAATTTATCGAAGAAAATTGGAATAAATGGTGCTTAAAAGATATTTGTGATGAAAATAATAATAAAAATGATGGTAAGTTGGAATTTGCTATTATGTTTCATATAAATGGTGGAACTTTTGGTGCAAGAAAATATGTGGCGGAGACAGGATATATTTGTGAAGAAGATGTTATACCATATCCGGTAAGCAAGGATGGGAAATATTTATTTACAGATTTTAACGGAGCAGTTAAGGCTATTGTTGAAATGAAAGATTATATAAAAAAAATATGCAGTGAATCAGGGATAGTATGGCAGGAAATGGGTATTTATTTTACAATAAAACTGTTTCGGATAAAATCTCCATCACATATATTTACTGAAGAAGAAATTAAAGAAGTATTAAGAGCAGGAAATGACTTTAGGAATAACCGATTGGTTATTGATGAAGAAGGATATGCCCAGTTAATAGATAGTGATTTACATTATGAATGTTATCGATATCCAGTGTCTCAAGAGAGTTATGATGCTCGAAATAATTATGTTGGACAATACGCGAATTTGGATGATGTAGGTGAAATCTATCTGGCTATGCTTGATGGTTGGTTACATCACTTGCGTACAGGGCAAAGGTATGACGTTGATTATTATGATCAATGTGAAGATGCGGAAAAGATGTTAGCAGAAATAAAGCAATACTATCAATAGTGCGTGGGGTAAAATTTATCCCCCTAGGTGGAGTATGAACCTTTTCGCAAAAGGCAACAGTTTCGCTATTTAGTATAAGAAGTAACTTTCACTGCATGTTGAAACAGTGGCTCTGCTGACGAGAAAAGCCCCGTAAATCAAAGGTTTCCGCCGATTTGGGGCAAAAATGGATGTGTGTTTCAGTTTCCGCAGAATGGGTATGAGGGAATTGATTTACCCCAGGGATAAGATTTTCGGAATTATCAGTATACATTTTGGCAAAAGGAATACTTTTTCGCAAAAGAGAAGGAAGATGACGATATGAGAAGAAGAAAAGAAGAGTATAAGCAAAATAATTTCAATGGAAATGTGAATTTTACAGGAAAAACTCAAATTGCAGCAGGAGATATTATCAATAATATCTCGGAAGAGAAGCAAAAGACGGCAAATTATGATCCAGAACCAAAATGGCGTAGTCCATTTACTTTAGCTGTTTTAACATGGATTAGCACTATTATTGCAATTGTAGGAATATTTCCGTTTGCCAAAATAGTAAAAAGTATAGTTTGCTTTTTTAGAGGGATGAATGGAAATACAATAAGTTTAGATATGCAGAAATATTCTATTATTTTTATAATATTTGTATTTTTATTTTTAATCTTTTTTACACTTAGAAGAATTGCTAAAAAGCAAACGAGACATCCTTTGTTTTTCAATTTTGCAATTAGTGGTTATGGGAATAGATTGACCATAGAGAAAATACATATTGAAGGATGCCCTCAATGTGGGGGCAAAATGAAATATTATAATAAACCAGTGGAATGGAGAGAAATTCTTCGTAGTGATGGAAGCACGAAACGTGAAGTGACAAAAAGAATACCTGTGTTAGAATGTAAGCGAAATGCAGAACATTGGTATGCAGTTGATCCTGCCGAGGACAGGGTAAAGTAGTAACATTAAAAGGAATTTTCAAATGGTTAAGGTATTTACCCCACCCTTAAGTTAATAGTGTCACTTTCGCTATGCAGTATAAAATCAAAGTTCAGGGGAATGTGGAGAGGATAAGATTTATAAAGAAGTTCGAAAGAATGCGAAAGATAAAGCTGATTTGGCAGAATCAACTTTAAAGAAGGTAAAAAAGGAGACAAAAGATGTAATGGGAAAACAATTTAAGAAACTACAGAAAAAGATATATAAAGCAGATGAAGAACTATTTTGGGACAGTATTTTGGACTTTTTTAAAAAAGAGAATCTATATGTTGCAGAAAATACAATTTTATGGAAGAGAGCAAAAAAATCAACCATAAAACAACTTAGAAAGTCTGTTAGAGAGGATATTATAATGAATGGAGGATGTCCTACATAGGAAAAACAAACATATGAATACATTTTTTAGGCAAAAGCTAACAAATAAAACGATTGATTTGTTAGAAAAAGTAGAAGATAGAAAAACAAGGGAAGAAGAGGAAGATTGTTTAATTTTAGAGTCACCGACTATTTTGGCTATAATAAGTCTGCCTGCGTTAATTATACTAGGAATTATAGTTCCGATCATTGCCATCCGAGAGGGGGACTATATATGGGGAATAATAGGTATGATCATATTTGGTGGAATGTGCAGTTGGCTGACAGGATATTCCTTATTTTGGAAAGTTGTGATAGATCATGAAAAGGTCGAATATCATAGTTTATTTTTTGGAATAGGGAGAAACTATCCGCTAAAGGATATCACAAGGGTATGTTATAATGAAATTGAAGAAATAGAGGTATATAAGGGAAAACGTAGGGTTTTTAAGGTATCTAGTGGTACTTATGGAATGGATGAATTGGTAGAGTGGTTTAGAGAGGAAGGGGTTTTAGTAGAGGATAATACTCCTAGAGAAGAATGTTATAAAATAATGTGGCATACAGAAGAGGCATGGATTGTTATAATTGTAGTAAATGTAATGGGAGTAACTCCGGGGATAGGGTTTATCTTATATTGTATGTACAAAAATATTTCTTTACAAACTACAGGCGAAATACTGGAGACCATTGTATACTCTATACTAGTAATAGATGCTTTGATATTAGAGTGGTTATTGACTATCCGTGAAAAAGTTTTTTATCTAAAATATCAGGATGGAAAATATAGTTATCATCAGTTGTTTCATAAAGAAAAAACATTTGAATTAGATGAAAGAATTACTTATAAAGCAAGGGAAGATGGAATTGTTATATATCAAGATAATAAACGATTATTTTTAACTTCTCATGGTTATACAAATGCAGAGTTCTTTGGCAGAACTTTATTAGAAAAAAATATCAAATGTATCAAGGGAGAGCAGTATATGGAAAAATATAGGGATAAAGAAGAAATTGATGTGAATTAATGTTTATAACTGGCAGAAAAAGAATCCAAACGTCTATTAGACCGAAAATTGTCGAAATTCACAAAATGTCTGTTTTGTCGAAAAGCAGGCATTTTTTTGTTGAAATTTTTGTGAAAAATCATAAAATAGTAAATATATGGGGTATGAGAAATTGTAGGGCATGCAAATAGCAGTACATCATAAAAATCTTAGATTCATGTCTGATATCGAGTTTAAATCCCAAAAGAAACATTAAAAAAATCATTTTATATAGTAAGAGAGCAGATTAGAAAAGTATGAAACAAATCGTGATTAGTATATTAAAAACAATCTTTAAAATTATTAAGGCAGTATTGTGTGTTGCAGGAGTGATGGCGGTTATTCTTATTGTCACAGCATTTAAGGATGCCGTCATGGATAAAAGTAATGAAAATACAGAGAACACAGGTCAAACAGAAATAGAGATTTCAGGAGATTTTTCAAACTTAGAAAAGCAACTGGAAAACAAACTGTCGGATAAAGAATATTATTCTACGATTCAGGAGGCATATAAGCATTCAAGAATTACTTTGGGTGATAAAGAATTAGGACTAGAGTATGAAAAGAGAATGGATCATGTGTTAGCGGATTTTCGAAATCGGGATTATGTAGTGATACGATTTTTGGTATATGATGGAGAAAGAATGTGTGAGACATTTATGAAGTTTAAAACGAAGGAAGTAAATGGTAAGAAAAAGTATGCAGCTATTAGTGCAAGTCAAACATATGACAAAAAAGGAGGCTATTATTCAAGTACATTATACCATACGATTGAAACAGAATTATGGGCAACCGATTTTATTCAAGATCTAAGTATTACAGATGGTAAATTTGCTTATGGGGAAATAGAAAATCATAGATTGAAGCAGGGAGAAGATATCAGAGCCTTTCGTGTAGAAAAGCAAAAGCCTAATGGAATTATTGAACATAAACATTATGGCAGAAGAGAATATTTTTGGTATTTTATGGATTTACAAAGTAATAAGCCAGGAAAAGATTTGGATTATGAATTGAAAGGTCAAGGCAATGAATAAAAAGAAAAAAGTATGGAGAATCATTACAGGTATATTGGCAGTATTAGGAGCATTGTTTATTGCATTTATTGCAGTTATGCTTCATGAGGAACAAAAAAAGAAAATTCCGTGCGATCCCAACATAAAAGAATCCTATACCGGTGAATACCCGCGTTATGTTAGTGAGGTTAATGAAGATGATATACCCGATGAAGAGTATTATCCAACCATGGAAGAAGCTTTGCAAAAGGCAGATGTCTATTATGATGAGTATGAACCGTATCAGAAAAATATAGATAATCTTTTGGTTGATATGGAGAATGATCAGTACAGATTCATCTATTATCAATCCATCCAAAAGAAAAAGAGTATGAATACATTTGCAACTTTTAAGATACGGGAAGTTGACGGCAAAAAACAGTATGCTTTTTTACGTTCTTATGTAAGGGACTCTGAAAAATTTTATAAAGGAATAGGAGATGCTGATAAGAATACAAAGGCACAGTTAGCAAGAAGTGACTATATGCAGCACTATGGAATTGACAAAAATGCAAGATTTGTATTTGGGGACATCATGGAAGAGGAATTGAAAAAAGGAGAAAGTGCAGAGGCACTGACCGTAGAAGGACAGAAACCGGACGCGGTGATTCCCTATGAAGAGAACGGAAAGAAATGGTATTTTTGGTATTTTACAGATCTGCAGAGTGATAAAGAGGGAAATAAATTAGAGTATACGTTAAAGCAGTAGCAAAACGGGAGAAATATATGAAGAAAAAATTTTGGAGAAAAGTTAGAGATAAAATAGAGGATTTTTTGGATGTGATAGATGATAAGAGTCCGGCAACCGTTGAAGATGAAGATCGTCTGGTAGCATCCGCACCTACTTTTTTAGCATTCATTGGTGCACCTATATTTCTTTTGGGGATCGTGTTTCTCACGAAGTGTATTCCGAAAAGGGAGTATTATGTGGCAGGCGTAGTTACTATTTTTATGATAATACCGGGATTTTTGTTAACAGGATATGCCTTATTTTGGAGAGTGATAGTGGATCATGAGAAAGTCAGATACCATAGTCTGTTTTTTGGTATAGGAAGAAGTTATCCGTTAAAAGCAATCACAAGGGTATGCCGCGATGAGGTGTACTGTTTAAACATCTATAAGGGAAAGCGTAAAGTTATTACGGTTGATGACGAAATAGAAGGAATTCCGTATCTGATGAAGTGGTTTGCGAATGAAGGTATTTTAGTAGAAGATTTAAAACCGGGACCGGAGTATTATAAAGTAATGGAGTATCCGATCCATAATTGGCTGATGAGTGCATTTGAAGCATTTCTGGCACTTCCCCTTTTGGGATTATGGATATATCTTTTATATAAAGATGGAGAGATACAAGGGGGAATGGAGATATTAGGAGTGATATTAGCTACAATATTATTAGTAGGAATAAATATCATAATGATCCTGGGAATTATATATAACAAAGTGTTTTATTTAAAATATCAAAATGGTATCTACCGTTATAAAAAATTATTTCATGAAGAAGAAATATTAAAATTAGATAAAACACTCAGCTATAAAGTGGATTGGGATGAGGGAAATATCATTCTATATCGCGACCGGAAGAGACTTTTTACGCTTCATAAAGGAATGGCAAATGTCCGGCAATTTGTAGTAGACACATTATTAGAGTCGGATATTCCATGCATTGAAGGTGAGAAATATTTAGAAACATTCTGGAGAAAAAAACTATGAAAAAATAAATAAGAGATACAGCAGCTATAATTTTCCAAAAAACAGCACATACTCATACCAAACAATAGTTTAGTGAGGGTATGTGCCATGAAAACATTTCAGGAATTATATCAGGATATTTTAGAGCAGGAGATAGGCAAGGGAAGAAAAATAACAGGTGACTACAATCCTGTGCATATGGATTGTCTGTTGCATCCGGAACAGTATGCGCCGGTGATTGCGGCAGAAAGCTGTGTGTCCTGCGAGGATGAGCGGGCATGCATGAATAGCTGCGTTTTTGATGCGATTGAGGGGAAAAACGGTGAGATTCATATTAACGCAGAAAAATGCACCGGTTGTGGAGAATGTATAGATGTTTGCAAATTAGAGCGTATTACAGCGAATAAAGATGTACTTCCGGTCATACAGGCGGTCAGAAGCGGGAAAAAAGATGTCTATGTGCTGATTGCACCGGCATTTACGGGACAGTTTGGCGAAAAAGCAACACCGGGGCGGCTGCGGACAGCTTTTAAAGCTATTGGATTTAAAGGAATGGTAGAGGTTGCCGTTTTTGCAGATATTTTAACATTAAAAGAGGCACTGGAATTTGAACACCATGTACAAAAGAAAGAGGATTTCCAACTGACAAGCTGCTGTTGTCCCGTGTGGATTACCATGATCAGAAAAATTTATTCAGAACTGGTGCCACATGTGCCGGGAGCAGTATCGCCCATGATTGCAGCCGGAAGAGTAGTCAAAGAATTGTATCCGGATGCAATGACCGTATTTGTAGGACCTTGTATGGCAAAGAAAAAAGAAGCCAGAGAAGAGGATATTGCAGATGCGGTGGATTATGTGCTGACCTTTCAGGAGGTACAGGATATTTTTGATGCAGCGGGAATTCAACCGGAGCTTTTAAGTGAAGATGAAAAAGAGCATTCTTCCAGGGCAGGGCGGATTTATGCAAGAACAGGCGGTGTTTCAGAAGCAGTGAAAAAGACCGTGGAGCAGATAGACCCTGATAAAAAAATCCCGGTAATTCCGGAACAGGCAGATGGTGTTCCGGCATGTAAAAAACTGATAGAACGGATACAAAAAGGCGAGACAGAAGCTAACTTTTTTGAGGGAATGGCATGCAACGGTGGATGTGTCGGTGGACCAAAAATCATCATCAAAAAAGAAGAAGGAAAAGAGCGGGTAGATGCCTACGGAGACGAAGCACAATATAGGACACCATTGGAAAATCCTTTTGTGTTAGAATTGTTAGAACGGCTCGGTTATGATTCCGTAGAAAATTTTTTAGAAAACAGCAAAATTTTAACCAGAGATTTTGGAGAGTAACAGCTCTCCATTTTTTTTAAACTATTTTTTCGTCATTTTTCACATTGACAGATGCAGGTCTGTATTTTATAATCAAAAACACTCAAGGGAGATTTCTACTCCTTTGGATTTTATCCCAATCAAAATTTTCTTATCAAAATCAAATTAGAATCAAATTATTCCAACAGATCAAAAAAATCAGGGAGGCATAATGTATGAGAACATTAATTGAAGAACACGGTGGCGCGATTGCAACAGCAGCAATTGTAATCATTATTATTGCAGCGATTGTAGCATTAGGACAGACCGGACATTTGCAGACCGTATTTACCGCATTGATTGATACATTTACACAGAAAGCACAGGAGGCAGCAAATTTTTAGAGAAAATTCATAGGAGAATCGTATGAGAGAACAGTTATCGCTGTCAGATATCCAGTATGGTCCGTTTCTGCCCTTTTTGCGGAAAAAGGATGTTACGGATATTGATTATAATGGCAGAGAATTGTGGATCAGGGATATCCACAACATCAGGCACAAAGTAACGGATGAAAAGATCAGACAGCGCTTAAATGAAGAATTTATTCAGTCTTTTGCCACGAATGTTGCAAATTTAGTCGGCAAAAATTTAACACCGACAGATAATGTCATAGAGGCAGAGACAGAAGAACTGCGGATCACTGTGATACATGAATCTGTTGCATCGACCGGCACCTGTATCTGTATCAGAAAAACACCTCCGGTACAGAGAATTACACCGAAAAAAGCGTTAGAAGAACATTATTGTGAAGAAAAAGTATTGCATTTATTGGCAAATTGCGTCAAAGCAAAGTTAAATATGGTCTTTTGTGGAGAACCGGGAGTCGGGAAAACGGAATGTGCCAAATTTTTGACGGCATTTATTCCACCGGAGCAGAAAGTGATCACCGTAGAGGACACCAAAGAGGTACATTATCGGGAGATCAATCCGGAAAAGGACTGTGTAGAGCTTAAAGTGAATGAGTATTTTTCTTATAATGACGCAATGACAGAGGTGCTTCGCATGACACCGAACCGTGTCATGTTATCAGAAGCACGTTCCACGGAAGTAAAGCAGTTAGTAGAGTGCTGGACTACCGGAATTACGGGATTTACGACACTTCATACGGATGATGTGAGGAAGATCCCGGATCGTATTTTAAATATGATGCCAAGCCGTCAGGATGCAGAGAGATTAGAAAATGATGTCTATGTCGGAATGGATGTCGGTGTCCTGTTAGAGACAAGGAGTTCCGGGGAGGAGGGAAAACAGGAACGTTATATCAGCCAGATTGGATTTTTTTCCAGAGAAGATGGAAAAAATCGATGTGTCCTAGCGGTGCAGGGAGGCCAGCTCATAGAGCAGCAGGAGTTGAAATTTTTACCGGAGGACATAAAGAGAAAAATGGATAAAGCAGGGATTACAGATGTATTTTACTGTGAACAGCTGCAAAAAATGTTAGAAGAAGAGGGAATGGTGTATGAAAAAAATGTGGACGCTTAAAAATGCCGCAGTCGCCGTTTTAGGAGCATTATTTCTTGGGGGAATCTGTAAACTTGGAATTTTTTTCAGTGTGATGCTGGGAATCAGTCTTTTTCTTTTGCTTCCCGGAATCATGTCGGGATTGCAAAAAGAGAGAGAATCGTCGGAACGTTTTCTAGAGGTTTGTATTTATTTAGAGCAGATGGAGGGAGCGTATCGAAAAAACCGAAGAATCTACCAGTCTCTATTAGAAACTGAAATGCTTTTTAGGGATGGAAAAATGAAAGAAGTGTTACAGAAGGCAGTGAGGGAGTATGAAAAGGAAGATGCGGGGGCGGATGTATCGAAAAAAGCACTTTCTATCATAGAAGAAGCCTATGGATGTGAACAGATGGAATTAATGCATGATTTCTTTTTAAGAAATGAAGCACGGGGCGGAAATCCTGAAAAAGCCATCGGCATTTTAGACAAGAGGAGAAATGCATGGATTGAAGCTACGGAAAAATGTATGAGTGAGAAGAAAAATATGCTGATCTCTGTGATCCTGTCTACCGTGATCCTTTTCATTGTTTCGGAAGCGCTGATGTTTTTCCTGCCCAATGAGATGAATGTTATGACAAAGATGCCGGAAAGATTTGCAGTCGTGATAGAGATCAGCTGTTTATTATGTCTGATACGCCGTGCGATCAAAAAAAATGCAGCAGACTGGTTAGAAAAAAATAGTGAAAGACCGGAAAAGGACATCAAAAGGGAATATCTTTTTATTGAAAATTATGATGCAAAACGAGTATTATTCTCCAGTATCAAGTGGGCATGCCTGCCGGCAGGTCTGATGCTTCTAAGTTATCTTTTGAGCAAATCTTTTTTGAGTTTTGCCATAGGATTTCCAATTACAATTCTGATGTTGAATCAACATAAATTAGACTATGCACTTAAGAAAAAAAGAATCAAAAAAGAGATTGAGCGGGATTATCCGAAGTGGTTGTTAGGCGTTATCCTGTTTATGGAAACGGAAAGTGTACAGGGAGCAGTCTTTAAATCGAAGGATACCGCACCGAATATTTTAAAATATCCGTTAGAAAAAATGTGGGAAACATTGCAGAAATTTCCTACAAAACCGGATGCGTATTTTCAGTTCTTAGAAGATTATGATGTGCCACGAGTACATGAAAGCATGAAACTGCTCTATGCAATATCAACCGGAAAAGGCGGAAATACAAAAGAACAGATGCTTCAGATCGTAGAAAAGAACAATACCATGACGATGCAAAGTGAACGGATGAAAAATGATAACAAAGTTGCAGGAATGATGGGATATCTGTTTTATCCGGTTCTTCCGGTCGGAGTAAAAATGATGGCGGATATGTTCCTTATGATGCTTACATTGTATCAGAACATGGGACAGGTATTATGATTTTTATGCAGTAAAAGGAGGAACTAATGGATACTGTGATCAAAGGTTTTTTAGGAGTATTTATTTTTGCAATGATCGTCTATTTATCAGCAGGATTGATCTCGGCAGAGATGGATACTCATGCAGCAAGGAGTTATATGGATAGTGCAAAAAAGGAAATTGCAGAGTCTAATATGTCCCCAACCGTGATCACTGCCGTACAGGAACAGGCAGCAAGAAATGGATATCAGATGCAGATCACAACATATGGAGATGTTTTAGAGACAGATGGCGTAGAACTTAAGATGACCTATCATTATAAAATTCCAATTTTAGGAGTGGATCAGACACACATGGAAAGGGGATATGTAAATTAATGGAAAATTTAATTAAACAAAATGGCGAGACACTGGTGTATATAGCATTGTTTCTGCCGGTCATAGGTGGACTGGCAGAGGTATTAAAGGTGCTCAGTAGTTTATAACAAGGGGGATGTAACATGAAAGAATTTATGAACCAGCATGGTGAAACAGTTCTTGCAGGAACTGCAGCAGCATTGGTGATCAGCAGTTTTGCAGGAATGGCATTTGGAGGAGGATTTTCGCGTATAGCACATATTTTTTCTTCCTGGCTTTATGGGTAAGGAGGCAGTATGAAAAAAATAATACAGCTGATCGGTGGAATTTTCGTTGCCGCAATCTTAGTGATTGCGGTAACTGTTATTTATCAAAATCAAATTATCCCAAGACTAAAAACGGATGCTTTTAAAAATACAGAAAAGGAAACGGATTTTAGGGATGAAAGAGCTTTTTATGAAGCAGTATCGTATCATCCGGTATTTGAATATACAGGAGGAACAGCACAAAAAACAGTAATAGCATATGACGAAAATAATCAGGCAACAGCAGCTTCCGTAGAATATTCCGTATTAAAAGATATCTGTGTTACAGATAAAAAAGATGACTATGAAAAAACACTTGCCGAAGCCGTGGAGGAAAACCGGATCCGTAACATTGAGGTTACGGTAAGCACACCGGACAAAGAAGAGACATCCGATGCTTCCTATGCTAAAGAAAACCAGACCCTTACCTTTACAAAAAGCGGTATCTATTTAGTAAAGGTAACAGGAAAAGATGCATATAACAACCGGGCAGAAACCGAGTTTTTAGTTCCGGTGGAAACACAGTGGAAATCAGAAAATAACGATAACTGGTAAAAAGGAGGGAAAGATCCATGAAAAATATCGTGATCGGCGTGGCATCTGCCATCGTACTGGTGCTACTGTTGTTCTGCATTTACACGTTGCAGGGGGAAGCGACCAGAAAAACGGAATCCTCCGATTCCATTACACAGGCAATGGAGAATGCGGCAGCAAAGATGACAGAGGATGAGGAAGTGTATACCGGCAATGAAGAGTTCCGGACAGCCTTTGTGCAGAACCTGATGCTCCAGTTAGACTCTGCTTCTGATGTCAAAGTAAAGATCTTAATGTCAGATTACCAAAAAGGACTGATACAGGCAGAGGTCACACAGCATTATAAAACTCCCCGTGGAGATGAAAAGGATGTTACGCAGACCAGGACCATTCTGGTAGAGAAGAACAAAAAAAACCCATAGGGAAAGGAGAGAGGAATCCATGAAACGAAAAGCGGTTGTAAGATTATTAGCCGGAACCTTATGTACTGCCACCATGGCAGGAAGCATCCTGCCGGATACGGCGGTGGCATATGCAAAGGAAAATCCGGTGGGGACAGTGGAAACAGCCACACAGGAAGAAACATCGGATACAGATAAAAAACCGGAAGCAGAAACACCGGAAAATACGGCAGATCCCGTAGACGGCAAGCAGAAAGAAGAAGATCCGACTGCCATAAATATGGAAGCAAAGGAAGAGGAAGCGTCAAAAAATAAAAAGGAAGATGGAAAAACAGGACAGACAGATTCCGGGGAGCAGGAAAAACAGCCGGTACAGGAATCCGGCGGTGCGGCAAATGATTTTAAAGTGGAGAAAAAGACAAAAAAGAGATCCGAAAACAGCACCGACAAGAAAAAAACGGAAAAGGGAAATGATTCACGAACAGAGCAGAACGAAGTAAAACCTCCAGTGGAGGAAGTCTTTGATGAAGGATACGCTGCTTCCTGCAAGACCTATAATGACATTTTAACAAACCTTTCCTTTGCAGAGGACAGTACCGTGCAGGATACGGCAAAATTCTTTGTGGATGAATGCAAGGAAGATCTCAAAAAGTTAGCAGATCCGAAAAGAAATTTAAGTGCCTTTTTAGACGGCAGCTATGAGGCTGCCATCAGAGCGGAAGAAGGAGAAGACGGATCACAGGATACCGAAAATGTAAGACCGACCGAACTGGTCACACAGTATGAAGAGAGCAAGCCGCAACTGGATGAGGTCATTGCCTGCTTAAATACCTTTGTGACAACCGATCATGAAACGCCGGAAGAAAAGGAAGCGGCATTACAGGCAGCATATGAAACACTGGATGCCTACTTAAACGCATCCAATGCCTGCCGTCCGCAGGTGTCATTGGAAACGCAGGAAAACGTATCCGTGCCGCTGGCAGCAGAAAAGACCGTCACAGAGAACGGAGTGCGGGCATTTGGCTGGAAGTATGATAAGTCTTATACAAGGATCAGTACCAATGATGTGGCGACCATTCAGGCATATGCAAAAAAAGGAGGAAAATACCTTATCAAGCTCCAACCAAAAGCAGATGGAGGAAAAAATCTTTATTGCGGACAGCGGATCGACGTATCCAATCATACAGAACTTGTTATCGTAAGTGAAAGTACAAACATTTCTCTTTGCGTTAAAAGCACCATGAGTAAAGACCCGAATACCTATTCCGATATGTTCCGTGTGGAAAAGGGTTCCTCCCTGACACTGGGGGATAATGAGAAAAACGGAAAACACGGTGTCATTTTGGATGGAAGAGGCACAGCACACATGGGGAGACTGGTCTGTGTGGAAGTCGGCGGCAGCTTAAACATCTATCCGGGAACGGAGATCAAAAACAACAACAGCATGGACGGACGCGGAAGCGGAATCATTAATAAAGGAACCATGATGATGTATGGCGGTACGATCAGCGGCAATAAATTTGCCACAACGGAAAAGAATTTTCAGGAAGTCAACCTCAAAGACGATGATGATAAGACCTACTGCCATGGAGGAGGACTCAGAAACGATGGAAACTGTACCATCAAGGATGGTACGATCAGCGGCAATACGGCAGCTACCGGAGGCGGTATCTATACCACGGGACCGGATTATGAGTCCGATCAGAAGGAAGCCGTCCTTAAGATCACAAAATGCAAAATAGAAAACAACAAAGCACTTGGTACGGACCGTGGAACCGGAGGCGGTATCGTGGTCGGTTCCTATATGGGATCTTACTACGACAAGACCTTAAAAAAGAACGTACCATATGTAAAAAACGGTGGAACGCTGATCATTGACGGAGGCGGTAATAATGAAGTCCATATCAGCGGCAATACGGCAGGAAACAGAAACTTCGGAGTTGCCGGAGGCATTATGAACAACGGATATGCAGAAATCAAAAACTGCATCATCGAAGATAATCAGGCATACAGCAAAGGAGCGGTCAAAAACGGTTCTTATGATGCGACAAAACCGGATATCCGCTATGGTGGACAGTCACGCCATGAAGGAACCATGGTCATGGAGAAGGTCAGCATCAAAAACAACGTGGCAAGGGAAAAAGGGGAAGATGGAACTCCAAGCAGCTCGGCAGTTGGAAACCATGGGAACATGACCATCAAAAACAGCAACATCCATGACAATACCTCAAAAGGACTCGCCAACTGCGGCACCGAAACAGGTCAGCCTGTCACACTGACCGTACAGGATACGGAGATCTATAGAAATAAGTCAGACGGCATCCATGCCTACGGTGAAAAGTCCGGTGCCGTGATAGACGGATGTAACGTACACGATAACTCCGGTCATGGCATCCGCAACAGCAGGACACTGACCTTTTCGGGAGGTACGACGAAAAGTGAGCAGAACGGAACGGCAAATAAATTTTATTACGGGTTAAAAAATAATGCAGGCGGTGATATCAAGATCCGGACCGGCTTAAACATCACAAAGAGTGCATCGAACGGTATCAGCAATGCAGGAAGCGTAACCCTTGCAGCAGGAAATACCCTGACCGTAAAAGAGAACAGGATCGGTATCAGCAACACCGGAACCTTTAAGGCAGACGGAACACTGGATGTAGAAAAAAATACCGGAACAGCCGTAAAGAACAGTGAGAACGGAACGTTTGACCTCAACAGCAATTCCACCATCGTAAACACCATGGCAGACGGAACCGCCATCATCAATGAAGAAAGCGGCGTCTTTACGGTAAAGAGCGGAACACAGCCGACCATCAGCGGGAAAGGCAAAGGAATCAGCAACAGTGCTACCTTCCACTATAACGGAAACGGAACCGTAACGGGAGATACGGATAACGGCATTTATAACAGCAGTACCGGTGTGTTAAACGTAACAGGCGGTGTGGATGTTACCGGTATGCAGAAACCGGGCATCAGCAATGCGGGAACTGCCACCATCTCTGGAATGGCAAGAGTACGGAGTGCCAGCAAAACGGCACTCTCCAACGGTAAGACCGGAACCTGCACCATCAGCGGTCAGGCTACGTTCCAGTATCTAGGTGGAGCAATCGGAACAGTCAACAATAAATCCATCTATAACGAAGGTCGCCTGATCAATACCTCGGCTGCAACCTATCTGTCCTCAAACAATAATTCCGTCTTACAGAACGGAACGTTTGAGATATCCTCGGATGCAAGCCATTCCAAGAACCTGTGCATCTACCTCTATGAGCAGAAATTTGTTACCGTTACCGGGACGCTCAACAGCGTCAACTACTTACAGCCAAAGAACCGGAAAGCAGGAAGAAAAGTGGCACAGGCATCCTATGCAGGAGCAGATGGCAGTACGATCCTAAATAAGCTGGCATTAACGGATGACAGCAAGTTCTGCTTAAGGAGCGGAAAGACACTGAACCTACAGAAAGCCAATGCCGCATTAAAGGGAAGTGGGATCAATGCATCGGACCTGATGGCAAAGGATGTCATCTTAAGTGAAGCCGTACAGGTTACATACAAAAGCGGATTAAATGCAGACATCGCATGTACCATGCCAAAAACACAGGATACCTACTGGTATGAGGATGTAAAGGTAAAGGCATCCGTAAATGTAAACGGAAAAGAGAGCATGAAGCCGTACATTCAGGATAAGGCACAGAGAAACATCTATCAGTTCCTCGGATGGTATGATAAGGACGGTGTGCAGCGTTATGATCCGGTGACGGATCAGTGGTATGACCCGGAAACCAGGAAATGGTCCAAAGAGTATACCTACAGCGGTGCCAAGGATCTTGTCCTGACGGCAAGATGGGAAAAATCCTACAACATCGCCTACCATGGAAACGGTCAGACCGTGGGGGATGACTACACACAGGAAAAGGATAAGAGCCTGATCATCTCCGATACGGAAATGTATAAGTTTGACGGAAAGTTCTACAAGGGACTGGTCGGGGAAGATACGTTCCAGAGGACGGAAACATACAAAAAAGATGAAAACGGAAACCTTCTGGATAAAAACAACAAAACCGTAACCGATGAAAGACGTGCGGCAAAACTGACGAGCTTAAACCCGGACACCGGAAAGGAAGAACCGTGTGAGGAGCAGTACAGTGTGAAGGAATGGGGAACATCGAAAGATGTGCTGAGTGAAGATAATGGAGAACGAACTTTTGAACTAGGTAAAGAACGAATCACAGGAGAAGTATATGATATTGCATTGCAGTCTACCAATGACAAAGGCGAAAACCTCTGCATTACCTATGATGCACCGGATGACATGGTGAAAAAGGGAAGGGAAGAAAAGCCGGCAGATAAGCTGAGCCTTGGCGTAAAGAAACAGGATGCTGCCGTTTATGGTGCTTCACAGGGGAAAATGACCAGCGGTACATGGCTGAACATATATGCCGTATGGGACAAGTTCCCACAGCTGGATGCCTACAACCGTTACTTCACGTTAAAACAGGCAGAAAACGGAGAGATCACAACGGAAGCCCTGCTTACCACCCTGCGTTTTAAGGACGAGGAAGATACAGACGGCAGGTACCTGTATTCTAAGGATTACGAGTACAACAAAAAGGAAAACTGTCTGATCATCAAAGGAAAAGACGGTGCCACCTTAAAGCTCCGTGCGGAAACAGACATGGAAAGCCTTAAGGAAACCGGAAAGAGCACCATCCGCTACACCTTAACGGATTCCGCAGGAAACATCACGACCAAGGAGGTAGAGTGCTGGATCGTGGATACTTCGGACATCCAAAAAGAGTATGACACCTATGTACGTTTCATCAGTCCGAAATACTACAAAAAGAACGGTGCATATGTTTCTAAGGAGAACGGAGGACTGGAGGAAAACTCCATCTGGAAAACGGACCCGGAGTATGCCGCATTGTTAGACAAAGCCATGAGCAATGAAAAACGCGGCATACAGAAAAAGAGTGTCCGTGTATTCGGTGTGAAGTTTGAAGCAGATGATCCGGGAAGCGGAACATGGGATCATGTGGAAGAAACATGGGAGTTCACACATGAACAGGTAAGATCCGTGGATGACTTTGTGGATGAGCATGGTTACATGAACTATAAGGAAAAGGACGGATTAAAGAAATTCCGTGAGCAATATAAAGACTGTATCAAGTAGTACAGAAAATGCCGGGTGCTGCGTATGCGGCATCCGACATTCCGATAGAGCCGCCTCATCATGGGGCGGTTTTATTATTATGATCGTTTATTTTTCTGTTATTCTTTGGCTATCTTTTATCTATCCCGTTTCTATCCTCATGCTATCCGAAAACTATAATTTCCTTTACATGCCACAATCCCGCAGAAATCAAGGGTTTTGTGGATTTTGGTTGACACAATCATTATGCTATTTTACAATTATAAAATATGTATAAAATAGCTATAATATAACTATTTTATATTGAAAAAAAGTATAAATAATGGTAAAATATATTTAGTAATAAAGGAAATACAAAAACTACATTTTTAAAATACATATTCTGTGGAGGATTTCAATTATGAAAAAAAGAGTTTTAGCATTGATCTTAGCATCGGTGATCACCTTGACAAATGGTAACATCGCATTTGCAGCGGAAGCAGACAATGAAAATACAACAGATACAATGGTTATGGAAGAAGCTGTAGGAGAAAGCACACAGCCGAAACCGGAAGAGGTTGCGGAAGATGATCCGGCAGAAAATGAAGAGGAAACTGCTACAAATACTGTTACAACAGATAAAACAGACAAGAGAGAAGAGAACATTGATAATACCACATCAGAAAACATCACCGTGGAAACACTGGAAGATGTACCAGAACAGGGAGTAGCAACCAGTGGGAATTACGGTGCTAACATGGGTAATAACATCACATGGAACTTTGACGAAAGCACAGGTACTTTGACATTATCCGGAAATGGAGAAATGTATGATCTGCCGGATGGAGAAAAAGCACCATGGAGAAAAGATTTTAGACAGCAGGTACAGCACATTATCATTAAAGATGGAATTACAAGTATCGGAACAAAGGCGTTTTATGCACTTGATAAAGTTGTAGACATTCGTATTCCGAACAGCGTGAAGATAATCAAGAAAGGTGCTTTACAGAAATGCGAAAGTATCAAAGAACTTCATTTACCAAATGGTTTAGTAGGCATCGGAGAGGATGCGTTTGCTTTTATGAATGAATGTACGGGATTCAAGATTGATAACTCTGAAGAAGCTTCTTTCCATACTATCAATGGTGTGTTGTTTTTCGGAACAACCTTGCTCTATTATCCACAGAATAAAGCAGGGAACTCTTACAGTATTCCATATGGAACACAGATTGTAAAAAGCTGGTCGTTTACAAATCCTAAATATTTAACAACCGTATACATTCCAGAAACGGTAGTTAAAACTGGTGGTGATTCTTTTGCAAATCAGAAGCATAAAATGACAAATCCGATGACTTTTTGGGTTTCCACAAAAGGAAATTGTACAATGAATAAGGGTACATTTAGCAGCCTGCCATCTGGTTCAAAAGTAAAAGTAAAAACCACTGAATTAATGGATAAGTTAAAAAATTCCACATTAGAGGATGATGCAACTACAGTAGAACTCTATCAGCAGAACAATAACTATGACAATTACAATGCCATGAAACATGGATATGCTGATAAATCAAAACAGATTACATCCGGTACGATCCACCTTTTCGGAGTACATCAGGATGCAGCTACCGACTGCGTAACATGGAAAAGCAGTGATCCATCTGTTGCAGCCATTGTTGTACCAGAGGCTTATTTGGGAGATGATATAAAAGACCATATCCGTTATAATGAAGCGGAAACATCTTGCTCCGGTGGCTATGTCAAAGGCGGCACCAAACCGGGAACAGCCACCATTACCGTTACAAGGGAAGATAAAAAAGAACTTTTTTCCTTTACGGTTAAGAACGTGGTCCCGACTACAAGCACGGAGATTTATCATCAGGCAGACGGAAAACAGCAGGTATTAGGAAACAGCCTGTGCATCCATACAGGAAAAAGTGATACGGTCAGCTTACAGACCGTACCGGAATTAACCACGGCATTAGCAGGAACGGTTACATGGACTTCTTCAGACGATTCCAAAGTCGTTGTGGAACCCAGTGGGGCATATAATGAAAAAGCAACCCTCTCCCGGAAAGCAGCCGGTGATGTTACCGTAACGGCAGCCATGAAAGATGAGAATGGTAAAGAAATCAAAAAAACGTTTCAGGTTATCGGAGATAAGAGTACCGAAGACTGGTACGTCCTTGTAAATGATGGTGACCGGGTATGGGTGACAGATTCCACACCGGTAAAACCTATCGTGGTAGTGAGAGACAGTAAGGGTACGGTATTCAAAGAGGGAACTGATTACACCGTACAGTATCAGGATAATTATCTCCCGGATGGAAAGGCAGCACAGGGTGTATATGTATATGTTACACCGATTGGTTCGTATGTCGGCAATCCGGTTTTAACAGGACTGCTCAGCCTCTGCCGTGGCGAACAGACGGACGATACGGATAATCCTAAAAATCCGGACACTAATCAGAAAAAAGACGATAATCAGAATACCTCTGATTCAAAAAAACCACAGAACTCTTCCACTACGAATAATCTGAAAAAGCAGAAGATTACCAAAGTATCTTCCGCTTATAAGAAATCAGTCGGACAGAGTTTTACCTTAAAACCAAAAGCCAAGGGCAAGATCACCTATAAGACCGGTAACAAGAAAGTTGCAACGGTCAACAGCAAAGGAAAAGTAACCGTAAAGGGAACCGGAAAGGCAACCATCACGGTAACGGCAAAGGCAACATCCACCTACAGCAAGAGCGTGAAAAAGATCACGGTCTACGGTGTACCGAAAAAACCGGAAATGAAGAAACTGACCGCCGGAAAGAAGA